>Ga0102924_1000234_pt1 | contig 70323 bp, 55 predicted proteins | sample PaiPotPPM11metaG_FD_80116 | JGI IMG/M metagenome (GOLD analysis project Ga0102924, IMG submission 80116) | Iron sulfur acid spring bacterial and archeal communities from Banff, Canada, to study Microbial Dark Matter (Phase II) - Paint Pots PPM... ... | reverse complement strand
GGCCAGCCGCTTCTCGCTCGAGTTGAAAAGCTGATCGACCAGGTCCTCTTCGTACCGGATGTTGCGCGAAAGCAGGTGCGTGACGAACAATTCCGAGAGGTCGTGCTGTTCGTGGAGCATGCGGGCCATCAGCGGTTTCTCAATCCTGGCGAGACTGCAATCGGTCATCGCCGTAGCCGATGCAATGCGCAGTGGTTGGCCTGCGAGGCATCCCTCGCCGAAGAACTCACCCGAATCCAGAATGGCCACAATCGCCTCTTTGCCCTGCTCGGAAGTCACCGAAATTTTCACTTTGCCTTGCCGGAGGTAGAACACGGAATCCGCAGGATCTCCTTGCAGGAAAATGTTGCGGTTAGCGCCGTACTCTAGACTAAGGGTGTTGGCACCGGAGATTCCCGCGAGGAGAACTTCCCAATCAACCGGCTGGCTTTTCTTCTTTGCCGGTACAACTGCCGGCGCACCTTTCCCGTTGGTCCTGACGATCTTAGGTTGGCTCTTTTCCTGAGCCATAACAACCTCCTCCTCGTCTTTTTCTCCAGAAAAACCTTTCTGCAACGAGCTTCATGCGCTTTTCAAGGTTCTGCTCCTTATACGCACGCTCGTAAGTCGGCGACGCCCCGGGACTGTAGCGCCGGTCTGTGACCGGCGGATTTCGCCGCTCCCTGCCCGGGCAAGCTCCGAGCGGCGCTACAGCAAATGCCCGTTGCCGACTTATGTCCTCATGTATAGCGGCTTGCTCGCCAAGTTCCATCCATCCCTCACGACGTTTGTCCACTTTCAGACTCCCCTCAAACGATACGCGCGAGGGGAGTTAAAAGGCACTCATTCTGGCAGACCTGGGACCCCTGCATACGACTCAGTTTTTTTAAGACCTTCAACGATCGTCTCATTTCCGTCCCGTTCGTCACCCGGAATATCTTCCTTAGCAATCTTTTTGACTATCTCCAATGGAACCTGCTCGAAGTGTGTTTTCGTCTTTTTCGATTTGGGCACTAAGTTTTCTCTTTCTCCCCACGTACAGTCTAGCAGGCCGCAACCGATACGGGTTAAATCTTTTAGAAACCGTTTTTTGCCCATTAGTAGGGCTAATCTGCTGAATTAACGGTACTTGTAGTTACCAACCCCCGTTAGCGGGGCCGCGCCGTTAGCCGGGGCACTGACCCGGCACCTTATTGGCTCGGTTTTTCACTTGCAGTTTTCGATAGGTTGAGATAAAATACCGCCCTGTGTGTTTAACGTTATAGAGTCGCAAAGGTGGACATGAGTCCTCGGACCGAAAAAGCTCCGGGCCATTTTAAGACGATGCCGCAAGGAGAGGTCCCGCAAGGACGGAGCGGGAAGCACAAGCAGATTGTTGCCGCAATCCTCGAGGATCTCGACGAGTTGAAGGACGGTTCTGCCCTCAAAGTGCCCTTGGCAGAATTAGTGGAAAGCAAAGAGAAGGTACGTTCAGCCCTGAATCGTGCAACTCGGAAAGGCGGGCGCAATGTTGCGACAGCCAGCGACGCCAACTTCCTGTACGTGTGGAACGTAAGAGAATAGTGTGAACCACTTCTCCTCGTTTCGCCCTGATCGAATACGTCCCGAACCGCAACAATTTCCGGCGAGGCAAGGTCATTTCAGGCCTCCGCGCCAAATATCCGGGCTGGTATATCGTTAGGGCTCCGCGGGAATCGAATCACGGAAGTTCTGGATGCAGTTCCGAACTTGTCATGGCCATCCGTCGCAGGACTGCTCTCATTCTGGTTGTCATCGCTGCTGTTTTCCTTGTCGCGCTGCTTTTTGTGGTATCCGTTTTCGCCAACCTGGATCGCTACCGGCCTGAGATAATCTCCTATCTCGAAGAAAAGACCGGCAGCCCGGTTGAAATCGGGCGCCTGGCCCTCACTCTGTCTCCGTCTCTTTCGATTCGGGTTGACGATCTCGGGCTGAGAAACCCGCCGATATTTCCTGCCGGCTATTTTCTTAAGGTGCCGCACGTATATGCCAAAATCGACGCTGGCGCACTACTACACCGGCAAATCGTCATCAAGTCGCTGACGCTGGAAAACCCAATTATCGACCTGATTTCAGATCCTGATGGCCTCTGGAATTTCGAAAATCCCGCTCCATCAAGAGCCTCATCGGCCTCCTTCGCTTTGGGAGTCATTTCCAGAGTGGAAATTAGAGGCGGGCGATTGTTGATGTCGAATCTGATCGACCCCTCCGATGCCCCGGGGCCTGTCTTTTTCGAAGCTCACAACATCTCAAGTATATTGCAGCACGTGGACCTCGGCGCATTCCTTGGCCCTTCTTCCTCCTCATTCGCTGCCCAAGGCGGCCTGAAAGCAGATTCTCTGCGCTTCGGCGCGATCCAAGCGACGAACGTACAATCCAAGCTCCGGCTGCTGGCAAAGCAGATTTCCTTTGCGCGCACCAAATTGAATGTTTATGGCGGACGTGCCACCGGCAACCTCTCTTTTAACCTGGCAGGGAAGAACACTGCCTTCATCACCCGTGCACAGATGAACGGAGTTGAGGTGGCTTATCTCCTCGCTGACTTTCCATATGGCCGCGGCAAAATGACGGGAAGGATGGAGGGAAACCTGAAGCTGGCAGGAGAAATCGAGCACACGCATGACCCGCTGGCGGGGATACACGGAGCCGGGCGCCTGACGGTGCGTGATGGCGAGTTGCCGAGTCTCAAGCTCAACGTGAACCTGATGAAGCTGGCGCACTTCAACAACCTCGGTCCCGCCCGCCGTGATCCTTCCTCGTTTTCTTCCATCGCCGCCGACCTGGAGCTGGCCAATCTGCGGATATCCAGCCGTGAGATTAACCTCGTCGGCTACGGCGTGGATGTCGAAAGCTCGGGAAGCGTTCGCGTGACGGGCGCCCATAGCCTGGACTGTCAGGGCGTGGCGCAGATCGTCACCAAGCAGGGCTTTTTCACCAACCTTGTGGCCAGGATGTCCGGAGCCTCGCTAAAAAACGGCAAGCTCTCGTTCCCCTTCAAGGTCAGCGGAACAATGGATAACCCCACGTTTTCCCTGCAAAAGAACACCCATTAGCCCGGATTATTCACGAAGTTCTATTCAAGGACCGGAAGGGCGCGGTTTTAACCGTGCCGTTGGAGCACGCCATTATTTTTTCCTGTCTCGCATCCCGAACGGCTCGTTGTGACGAGCCGTTCGGGATGCGAGACTCATAAACGAGCGAAGCGCCATTTTTCGGCGGGGTTAAAACCCCGCCCTTCCGGTCTCCTTGTCAGACTCATGAATAATCCAGGTTAGGAGAGCGTCAAGAAGCCGGGCGCCAGGTCAAGGAGGTCATTTGCAATCAGCATCGACGCTTAACTCTCCCTTGCTTTCAGGGCAAGTGACGCCTTTCGGAGTCGATGGGACTGTCCTATGCATTCTGCCTTGGGTCGTTCTTGCAGCGAGGTCCGCCGTTTCAGGACACGCTGGCTTCACGTGGATCGGGGTTCGGGGTGGGTTGCAATTCTGCCCTCGTCTTTGGCAAACATTGCGGGTAACGCTCTTGAAGGAATGTGATCAACTTTTCGCGGATAAAACATCGCAAGTCCCAGGCTGTTCCTGCGTCCCGCGCGTCGGCCAAAGCACGCAGCTCGATGGTGTCCGCGGTGGCGTGGGTGACTTGCAAAACGCACACCTTGCCGTTCCACTTATCGGTGGACCGGACAATCCTGTCCAATTCCTTTCGAACCTCATCTACCGGCAGCGTATAATCGGCGTACAGGTGGACTGACCCGATGAGGTTTGCGGTGGTACGAGTCCAGTTTTGGAATGGGTGCTCAATGAAGTAGGTGAGTGGCAGCACCATGCGCTGCCAATTCCAGATCCGAACCACCACATAGGTGGAGTTGATTTCCTCAATCCATCCCCACTGTCCTTCAACTATTACCGCGTCATCCAATCGAATCGGCTGGGTTAAAGCGATCTGGATTCCAGCAATCAGATTGCCGAGCGTGGACTTCATGGCCATGCCGATGACGAGGCCGGCCAGCCCCGCCGACGCCAGCAAGCTCGTGCCAATGGACCGGACTTGGGGAATGCTCAGCAGCATGATGGCAATCGTCATAATGACCACTACCACGGTCGTGATGCGGCGAAGCACCGCGACCTGAGTCTGAATTCTTCTGGCCGCCAGGTTATCCTGCACGTCTATTCTGTACCGGGCGGCCAGGAGGTCCGCCAGAACTTCAGTCATCAGGATGATTGCCCAGGCAGCGCAGGCGATTAGGCCCAGGCCGAGGATGTGCTCGGCGGGATTGATCAAGCTCCTCGATAGCGGCGCCAAGGGCAGGGCGACGATCAGCGCCACCAGCGGCATGAACCACTTCGCGGGCCTCTTGCCGTGCCGGATGAAAGAAGCGTCGATGACCCGCTCTGGTTTTTGGGCGAGACGCTCCAGGGTTAGGAAGAGAATGGAGTGCGCGATTCTCGCCACGATAATTGCACCTGCCACAATCCCAATTGCAATGAACCAGTTTTGCCATTCTTTTAGAAAGTATGCCATCTTCAGCCAGCCTCCTATTTGCCTGGGATGCATCCAACCGCTCAAGGAACAGTAGCTCCGCCGCCTCAGTGGCGCATGGCGCACGCATCCCTATCTCTTGGGATGAATGCCGTGGAGGGACAAGATGCATAATCAGAAGGGATAAGTTTTGCTGGTCGTAGCACCTGGAGTTCCTCTGTGGCTATTTTGTGGTGAGTGGCTCTATTCGCTGGTTAGATAGCATCGTGCGAGAATCCCTTGCCCGCTTTGAGAGTACAAACGTTCACATTTACTTCAGGAATGTGCGCGTGCTTACCCCGCTTCAAGCGGACACACTCTCAAACTTCGTTCAAAGTCTCGAAGCGTCAAGCTAACGAGAGATTTACGAGAGCATAGGACTGTGACGGAAGCTGAAACGTCATATCAGGTCCCGGTCGCGGAGGTTCGAGCGGTTGAGGAACGACCCGCATCGGATCGTCGAAGCCGTTTACGGCTTTCAAATCTGATCCGGTGAGAACTTGGCATATATTAATATGGGCAGGCACAGCTCCATGCCAAGTGACGGTAAGTTCGCGCGGCTTTTCCAGGTCGCGGTTCAGGATCAAGAGAGTCGCGCTTCTAGCCTCCTGGTCCACGGTTCCGGCTGCATCCAGGTAAGGCACTTCACCAAAATCGGGTACTTGATAAGTCGCGGATTCAGGAACCAAGTCAAGCGCATTGCCATGCGAATATTGAAGAGCCCATGAGTACGGATAATAAATTGTCTGGCGGAACAAGCCGTCGTCATTGGTCATAATCGGCGCGATCACGTTGATGAGTTGTGCCAGGCAGGCAATGCGAACCCGGTCCGAATGCCGGATGAGCGTGTTCAGCAAGCCACCAACAAGCAGAGCATCCTCCAGGTTGTAAACCTCTTCCAAGAGATGGGGCGCAATTTGGCGGTGTCCATTTTCGTTTGCAGGTCCGCGGGCGCGATACCACACATTCCACTCATCGAACGAAAGCCAGAGCTTCTTGGGAGTACGCTTCCTGCCGCGGACATACTCGCACACAGCGAGGACCTGTTCAATTTCCTGATCCATTGCAAGGTTCATGGCAAGATATTTCGATGTATTGCCACCCGTTTCTTCGCCGTTGCCGAAGTAGCGGTGGAGGGACAGCGCATCGACCTGGTCATAGCACTCTTCGAGCACCTCGCGATCCCATTCTAGATAAGTGGGCAGGGAAGGCGTGCTGGAGCCGCAAGCCACCAGCTTGACGGTGGGATCAACGGACCGCATCTGGTGTGCGGCATCGCGAGCTTTGATGCCATACTCGCGGGCCGGGACGTGGCCGATTTGCCAGGGACCATCCATTTCATTGCCGATGCACCAGTGCTTGACGTTGTGAGGATGTTCATACCCGTGCTCGCGTCTCAGATCACTCCACTTCGTGCCCTTGTCCACGTTGCAATATTCGACCAGGGCGGCCGTCGCCGCCGGGCTGCCGGTGCCGAGGTTCGTTCCCATCAGCGGCTCTGCTCCTACCGTCCGGCACCACGTGATAAATTCATTGGTACCAACTTGGTTTGTCTCAATGCTGTTCCAAGCAAGATCCAGAACACTGGGGCGATCTTTCCGGGGACCCACGCCATCCAGCCAGTTGTAACCGGAAACAAAATTCCCTCCCGGATACCGGATGATGGGAACTCCAAGGGTCTTGATTTCCTGAAGAACGTCCCTGCGGAACCCGTTCGAGTCCGAAAGCTTGGATTCGGGTTCGTAAATGCCGCCGTACACGGCGTGTCCAAGATGCTCAATGAAGGAACCGAAGAGATTTCTGTCCAATGACGAGATGCGGCGATTCAAATCCACGTTGAGCCGGGCCGTGCCCGAATAACCCTGGCTTGCCGAAGCGGCACGGGTCAACCAGGAGTTTGCAGCCAGAGAAGATCCTGCCAATGCACTCCCATCACGGAAAAAGCGGCGCCTTGAAATCGAATCCATCTCTTATCCTCCCGTTTCTTCAATCTGCCGGTCACCAACTCAACTGCACGAGTGACACGCCCTGCGGCGGCAACGTGAATCGGATTTCAACCTTGTCCGCGCTTGCTTTCACCCACTGGGGAGATTGCAGTAATTGGAGCTGACCTGCCGCCCGCAACCGGGAGCCCTGCCCGGCCGTTGGATTTTGAGGAGCACCCATCCCCTGCCAAGCGGTGTAGGAATCGCTGTGTTGATTGTCGATTCTGTAATGTTGCAACAAGGCCTTCGATGGGGAGCCGGAAAGTCCATCAATGCTCAGGTCGATAGGAACGGTGTCATCAGAAATTGCCTCGTCATTATAATTCCAAACCAGGACGCTCACTTTGTTTCTTCCTCGAGTGGCAAGCACATTCACGTCATCGCTTTCTCTCACGCTTGAATTCAAGATGGAATCCAGACTTAAAGCCCCGCTACTGGCGGCCTTAATGCGCTCGCCTTCCATCAGGCCGAACATGCGAAAGACTTGCATGACCGGTTTATCCACGCTGTGCGTCGCCAAAGATCGAAAGCCGGCGAAATAAGGCTGGCCCGGAAAGACGAAGGCCCACGTTACGGCGCCTTGCAAATGGGTCCTATATTTTCGAGCCAGCGCCAGAGAACCCAACAATAAATCCGCCTCATAACTTGCGTATTGTGGAGTGTTGCGATATCCATTTTCGGGATGAGTTGCCGCCGGGCATGCGGCGCAGCCTTCAGGATCAGACTCACTCATCACCACGGGCAAGTCTCGAAGCTTTGGATAGGAAGCAACGATCGCAAAGCCATCATTAATATCTCGCAGGTTCTGTCCGATATTCATGCGCACGTATCCGCGCAGGAAGCGAGTCCGGCCTTTGGCATGGAAGGAGATGAAATCGAGAGGTGATCCCGTCTTTCCCGTGGCGTAGTTCCTGCCTTGAACACAATGGGTGAGAAAGTTACGCAAGAACTCCGCTGCCTCGGCACCTGCGGGTCCCGTGGTTGCAGGCCCTCCCACTCGCGCCGAAGGAAGGGCGCGCTTCACGGCCTCGGCGGTGTAGTCATAAAGCCTGCAATACTCTTCAACCGAGCCATGCCAATAGCCGTGGCCTCCATTGGGTTCATTCCACACTTCCCAGTCCCAGGATTCCACTTCCTGGCGGCCATACCGATGCACGGCGTGCTGCACCCACCGGTAAATTAACTGTTCCCATTTGCCGTAATCCTTGGGAGGATAAGACCAACCGGTATAGAGCGGACCCTTGGGCCAATGATGACGGTAAGGCTCGGGGTGCGTGGAGAGCGCCTCCGGCATGAACCCAATTTCGACAAAGGGCGTAATACCGTTGTCACGGTAAGCATCGAAAATCTTATCGAGCGTGGTCCAATTGTACATCGGATTTCCGGCAGCATCTTCCGTGTAAGCATTTGTTGAGCCCCACTTCAGCGCCGGTTTTGCGTCACCCGTGGTCAGTAAATTGTGGGTGCGGATATGGATCGGGAACTTGCTGATTCCCGCGAGTTCGCGCAAAAGATTTTGCCCGTCTTCAGAGTATGTATAGTTAGGTTCGTCGTGACCAAAGTACGCCCAGACTGGTTTCAAGCCGCCACTGGGCTCGTCGGCGTGCACCCGGATTTTCACTTGTTCCTGTGCCAATAGCACGAGCGGAAGCAATGAGAGGGAAAGTAGAATGAGCAATTTCTTCTGCACTCGGGCCGCCCTCTGGACGCCGTGCTCCAGAATGAATTTAGACCGATTTGGACTGTTTGCAGCGCTGGTTAGAACGAATACAATGGGTGAGACGAACCGTTATCGAGCTTGGTCAGGCTATCCGCGCAGCCGGCCCAGGCGGCGAGTGGCTTCGTCCAACGTCTCATCCCTCTTTGAGAAGCAGAAACGCACCTGTTGACTGCCGCGAGCCGGATCGCTGTAGAAGCTGCTGCCCGGCACTGCCGCCACTCCAACCTTCTCAATCAAATGGCGAACAAACGTAACGTCGTCCGGAAAGCCAAAGGCGGTGATGTCCGTCATGATGTAATAAGCGCCATGCGGCTTGAAGCAGCGGAAGCCGGCGACCTCAAGCCCAGGCAGCACCCGGTCGCGCCGGACCTGATAATCCCGGGCCAGGCGCTCGTAGTATTCATCTGGCAACCGCAGCGCCACGGCTCCAGCTTCTTGCATCGGCGCCGGAGCTCCCACCGTTAAAAAATCATGCATTTTGCGAATGGCATTGGACACTTCCGGTGGCGCCACAATCGTGCCCACGCGCCATCCCGTGACGCTGTAAGTTTTGGAAAGGCCGTTGATGGTGATCGTCCGCTCTCTCATGCCTGGCAACGTCACCATGGAGATGTGACGGAAGCCGTCATAAGTCATGTATTGGTAGATTTCGTCGGTAATGGCATAGACGTTCCATTGCTGGCATAGTCCGGCGATCACTCTGAGCTCTTCGCGTGTAAAAACCTTGCCGGTGGGGTTGTTCGGTGTGTTCAGGATGATGGCGCGAGTCCGCGGGTTGAAGGCTGCGGCAAGCTGGGCCGGATCGAAGCGCCAATCGGGAGGATGGAGTGTTATGAACCGTGGCGTGGCTCCGCAGATGATCGCGTCCGGGCCGTAATTTTCATAAAAAGGCTCAAAGACGATCACCTCCTCGCCCGGATCGGCAATGGCCAGCAGACTGGAGATCATAGCTTCGGTTGCGCCACAAGTGACGGTGATCTCGCGCTCGGGATCGATCTCCAATCCGGTATCTTTTTGGAATCGGTTGGCGATGGCGCAGCGGAATTCGCGCGCTCCCCAAGTGATGGCGTATTGGTTGATATCGGCGCGGATGGCGGCAATGGCCGCTTCTTTGACTTCAGCGGGAGCAGGAAAGTCCGGGAAGCCTTGAGCCAGATTTATGGCGTCGAATTGCATAGCCAGCCGGGTCATTTCCCGGATGACGGATTCGGTGAATTGCCCAGCTTTTTGGGAAACAGGGGAATTGCGCATGGGTTATTTAACTGTCATCTTACAAACTCTCGGTCGTTCCGGCAAAAGCGGGAATCCACACGCATGTTCTGCCAAAAGCGAGTAACATTCTTGCCACTGATTTCCTAAGGTTACTTGCCCTGCTGGCAGACCAGAACGAACTGAGTGTAACTGGTCAACGTATTCGAGAAAAGAAAAAACTTCAATCTGCAGCGCCTTCAGCGCCGCCGGCGCCGCCGGGAAGCGCGTCGCGCTGGACGCTTCTGAAGCGGCGGAGAAGAGCGGTCGCAGGACGCGAAACGGGCTGTCCCACCCAGAAGTTGGCGATAAATCACGGCGTCTCTCAGAATCTCCTCAACGTAAGCCCGGGTATCGGCGAAGGGAGTGTTCTCAATAAACTCCTGGGGTGAACGGAAATTGTTTCCCGCAATCCATTCGCGCACGCGAACGTCTCCGGCGTTGTAAGCCGCCAGCGCCTCGCCGGTGTTGCCGCCGAAAGCGGTCAAGAGGCGGCGAAAATAATGGCAGCTCAATCGAACGTTATAAGCAGGGTTTTCCAACCTTCGGATCACCATCCTGCGCCGGCTCCCCCGCAATCTGGAATTCACGGTTTGCGGCAGCATTTGCATCAATCCAACTGCCCCGGCGCCGGAGACTGCCTTCGGGTCAAACGCCGACTCCTGGCGAATCACTGCCATCACCAGGTAGGGGTCCAGATGGTTGGCGCGGGCATCGCGGCGGATCGTGATCCAATAAGAGCGCGGATAGAGATAGTCCCAAATCTCACGCGGCAGGGCATCAAACTCAAAATCCTGATAGTCCGGCACCGCACGCCGCGCGGCAAACAATGCAGCGGTAGTCCTTCCTTCGGCGTAGTCCCTTCGGGCAAGCGCCAGGAAGACCCAGGGATTATCAGGTTTGGCCGCGATGGCAAAGCGCAAGTAATCCTCTGACAAGTCATCCAGGCTGAGGGCTTGGAGAGTTTGGTAGCCCTGCATGATGCCGCTGGTTGGCATTGGCGCGCAGGGGGGCGCAAGCATTGTCCCTTGGAGCGACGGAATGGCCCGGATGACGGAAGACGCCAAGGTGGAGATGGTCACGGCGCTGGCTGAGGATGGGACGGATTGCCCTGCCCCAGTTGTTGGCTGCGGACCTGGCGCCAGGCTCCGGGCAAGCGTAGCGTAATACTGCTGCGGGTAGCGGTTGGTGAGCGCAGAAAAATAGGCCTTGGCGTCCGCAGAGGCGGAATGTTCTTGGGCCATGCGGCCAAGCCAGTAGAGAGCAGCGGGAACGTGCACCGAGGATGGATCGCGCAAAATAAAACCCGCCATCGCCTTCGCCGCTCCTTCCTCGTTGCCTGCCAGGTAATCAAACCACGCTGACCTCCAGAGGGCTTCCTCGCCGGCGGGCGTGGACGGGAAGCCGGAGGCGGCCATAGCGTAATAAGGCGTGGCAGTCCTCCAATTTCCCCGGCGCGCGTAATAAAAGCCGGCATGGGTGAGTGCAAGGCCGTAACTGGGACTGGTGGGGTAAAGCCTTCCGAGTTCATCCAAGGCCGCGGCCATATCGCTTTCATCATTCTGGTGGGCTCTGATATTGACCAGCGTCTCAAGCCTCGCGGCATCTTCCGCCGAATTTCCCGCCATGGGCGCGCCCGCCATTCCGGCGGCCTCCTCGTAGCGCTTCAGGTAAAAGAGGCAGCGGGCACGGGCCACATTCCAATTCAAGGCCAAAGGGCTTGTTCTCTCGTCTTCCTGCAAGCTCGTGTACTCGCGCAAGGCATCTGTGAAATGTCCAGTGCGCAAAAGCGTGGCAGCGCGCCCTGACCGCATGGCGACGGTGGGCTTCGGGAAGTCTGAGCCAAGCTTCCGTTGAAGTAAGAAGAGGGCAACCTGGGTCTTCGCGGCCTGGGGACTCACTGGAAAGCGGTAGAAAATCTCCTCATCGGCCCGGGCCGCATCAACCCGCTTTCCGGATTCGCTCTGTGCGTCTGCCAGGCGCAGCAGCAAGCGCGGAGACGAGTGCAGGCCCGGCTCGGCCAGCAGCAGAGTGGCGGCTTGGGCCGATTGGTTCGACTCGATCAAGAGTTCGGCAAGCAGGTCAAGAGCTTTTGTGCGGAGGAGGCTTTGGGAGAAGCGCGAGGAAAAGTCGCGCAACGCTTCCGTGCCAACTTGGGGTTCCTCGGCGGCACGAGCGGCTCTGGCCTCATAATATGCTGCGAAGTCGGAGAGCGTGAAGTTGGTTTCAGCCGCGGCGCGAAGGTCGTCAATCGCCGGCCCAAATTTTCCCGCCGCGTATTCGCGGTATCCCAGCGTCAGCCAGGCCAATCCTTCCGTTTCCGGGTCTGGCTCTGACTTGGCAAACCGACGGAGTGCGGTCCACCCCGCCGGATTTTTGCTCCGCGCCGCAAGCAACGTGAGTCGCTTGGGAATTTGCTGCGAGGGAATTTGCCGTGCTGGAAGTTCCGCCCAGGCGCATCCGGAGATGACGAGCGCGGGGAGAATGAAGAAGCGAACGGTGAACTGGGATAATTTTGGGCCCAAACTTGATGATAGGGAGTCGATGGACGATGTCAAGAAACATTGTTGGCCTTTGTAGCGCGGGCTCCGGGTGAGTGTTATCAATTGTTCTGCCGCAAGCCCTCCTCAACCGCGTGTCCTCATTGACACGCCAGAAGTGTAGATGTAATGTGATGTTGATCTGAGTCAGCAACAACGGGGTTGAATCCATTTCGTAATGAGGAACGGCAATGCGAAAAGCGGCCTTTATCTTCAGCATTGGAACGGTGTTCAGTTTCTGCGCAATTTCATACTGTGCTCCTGGAAGTCAACAGGCGTGGACAGGATATGTGACTGATACGCACTGCGGCACCCATTGCCAGGTGACGTCTAAAATGACACCAGACCTCAAGTGTATTCGGAGTTGCGTAAAGAAAGGCTCGAAGTATGGATTGTGGGTAGGCAAGCATGTCTACGTGCTTGAGCCACAGGCCAAGGCGGCGGCCTTCGCCGCCAAGAATGTCAAAGTTGAAGGCGTCCTCAGGGGTAATACGATCCAGATGGTATCCATCGTGTCCGTATTGAAAGCGCCGCGCGCCAAACTCTAGCGTGGTATCATCTAAAGTGTATGGGGGCGTACCGGTTTCGACGGAAGCAGGTGCGTTTAGAAGGCATGCCGGGGGCCACACCACCCGCAATCGGCGTGGAACAATACAACTGCCAACACGCAGTTTGCTCTCGCTGCCTAATTAGGTAGCGCGTCTCTTTCTGTTTAGTCCGCGGGGCGGAAAGAGGCGTCATTTACGCGGGCTGGCCTGGGGATTCGCCGCCTGAGATCTCTGGGCGAGACCCGGCAACGGGGATCAGGCTGGCTGGCGGTTCGTTATTGCCCGTTCCTGAGGGCCGCCGGCGAGATGCTCGAGTGAATGGGATACGCATGTAGTCTTCTAAATGTATGGCTTTTCGGACGGGGGTTCGACTCCCCCCGCCTCCACCAATGTTCCCTTTCCGCACTGTTGGAAGTCTCACAAGGTCACCATGAAGCAACCGAAGTAGCCAAGGCATGTTTTTGTGTGCTGTGGGCTCTTTTGGCACGATTGGGTCCTGCCGGCTGGAGCAGGTACGGCGTAGCTTGCCGTGTCTGTGGTTCGGCACCTCTCCCGACTAACCTTCAGGCGCATACATGGCACATTGCGACATGTATGCGCCACCCGCGAACGCTTTCACGTTTCCACGGAACTGTTTTTTTAGCTTCTCGCCTCATTTCGTTGGTACGGGGTGAGCAGCCAGCCGCAGCCAGTGATTGTCTAACAGTGGGCTTTGGGAAGGGCCCACGTAATCATAGAAAGATGGACCGCGGCTACCTGCTCGATTAAGGCAGGCTTAGAAAATTTGGTTCCCGGTGTCGATTTCCTGCAGATCGAACGTCGTACTGGTGGCGGAAGAAAGCCAAGAGCACCGGGATGGCGGCAGACAGGCAACTCGCTAGCGCTGCGGATCCCGGCGCAACTGTCACTGACAAGGAGGAAGAAACCATGCAATACCTACTGCTGATTTACGACAACGAGAAGCGCTACAGCCAAGGCTATCAGGACGCCGAGTTGGGCGAATACCAGGCGTTTGGCAAGGAGTTCGCCACGGCGATCAAGGGGGGCAACGCGCTGCAGCCAACCAGCGCCGCCACCACCGTGCGCGTGCGCGACGGGAAGACGCTGACCACTGACGGGCCATTCGCCGAGACCAAGGAGCAACTTGGCGGCTTCTACTTAGTGGAGGCGCGCGATTCCGGCGAGGCCATCGCCATGGCCGCGAAGATCCCCGGGGCGCGCTTCGGCTCGGTCGAAGTGCGGCCCATCATGAAGTTTTCTTGACCATGCACAACAACTGCATCCGCCCGCAACGGGCGGATGCAGTGAGAGGAGGAACCAATGTGTCCTGCGTGCATTGCAACCCTGGCGCTGATTGTCGCTGGCGCGGCCTCAACGGGGGGGATGACTGCACTCGCCCTGAAGCTCCATGCGAAGACCGGAGCGAAGGAAATCGAATCAACCATTCAATCCAGAGGAGGAAAGGATGAATCAATCAAAAGCAGCGGAGAGTAGGATGAATCGTCCCAATGTTGTGTCGCAAGCTAAGTGGCTTGTTGCTCGCAAGGAACTGCTCGCCAAGGAGAAGGAGTCCACCCGTCAGCGAGACGCGCTCAGCCAAGAACGCCGCAAACTGCCGATGGTCAAGGTCGAGAAGGATTACGTCTTCGAGGGCCCGAACGGTCCCACGAATCTGCGCGACCTCTTCGAGGGCCACCGGCAGCTCATCGTCTACCACTTTATGTTCGATCCGAGCTGGGAGGAGGGTTGCAAGAGTTGCTCGCACTTCATGGACAATTCCGAGGGCGCCATCGTTCACTTGGCTGCGCGCAACACGGCGTTCGCGGTCGTCTCCCTTGCGCCGGTCGCCAAGCTCGAGGCGTTCAAGAAGCGTATGGGATGGACTTTCCCCTGGCTTTCTTCGTTCGGTACCGATTTCAACTACGACTTCCACGTGACGCTGGACAAAGACGCGAGTAGCGTCGAGTACAACTACGCGACTGCGGCGGATCTCGTGACGGCTATGAAGTTATGGTCCGAGAAGGGCGAGTTACCTGGACTAAGTGTCTTCCTTCGGGAAGGCGACGACGTGTTTCACACCTACTCGACCTACCAACGGGGACTGGACCTTCCCCTCAACACCTATAATTTCCTTGACCTGACGCCCCTCGGTCGGCAGGAGGACGGAGAGCGTATACAAGCCTGGATTCGCCACCACGACAAGTACCTTGCGTCGTGAAGAACGGTCAACATTCCGCTATGCGATAGAGGAGAAACGATCATGTCTACAACCACAGTTCTCACGAAAGACGAGCTCATTGCCTCGCTCCAAAACGAAGTCCGGATCCTGCTTCACCTGGCCGGCAAGGTTGATCGCAACAAGCTCGATTACCGGCCCACGCCCAAGCAGCGGAGTATCATCGAGCTGCTCCGGTACGTCAGCGTTAACGGGCCTGGTCTTGGGCGAGTCGTCAAAGAGGGGAAGTTTGATCTGGCGGCTTGGCAGGCCTCGCTGGATGCGGTGAAGTCGGTAGACTTCGATCAAACTCTCTCGGCCATCGAGAAACAGAGCAGCGGTTACGCCGAGATGCTCGGCGGGCTCTCCGAAGCCGATTTTCGCGCTGAGATCGAGGCCTTTGGCAACAAGACCAGCCGAGGGGCCTTCATCGTCAACGCGGGACTCTGCGGTTCGGCTGCCTACCGCATGCAGTTATTCCTCTACCTCAAGTCCTGTGGGCTCGAGGAGCTAAATACCATGAACCTATGGGCCGGTGTTGACGCCCCATGGCAGGACTGAGGGTTGGCGGGGCCGCCTGGGAATGCGGCAAGGAGGACACTGTGACCGGGAAGAGGATGGCGATACGGCGCGAGGCAATCGAAGTCGAAGCGGGCTTTCCGGCGGTCGTGGATGCCTTTGCCGAAGATCGTCAGGTCAGTCGCGGGAACGAGAAGGGCTTCGGTTCGGGCGCTCTCAAGGTGAATGGCAAAATCTTCGCGATGATGTCGTCGAAGGGTCAGTTCGTTGTGAAACTCCCGAAGCAGCGAGTGGACGATCTCGTGAGCCACGGCAAGGGCGAGCGCTTCGACCCTGGTCACGGGAGGCTGATGAGGGAGTGGATCGCCGTCGGAACTGGAAAAGCGGACTGGGTCGAGCTTGCCCGGGAGGCCTGCGACTTCGTGAAGCGGGCCAGACCGTAGCCCCGTTATCGCGGAAGTCCGCACACATCGCAAGAGAGGCGAGGTATGCGCCAACCACGAACATGATGAGTTCCGCTACATCGCGTTGCAGCGCCGGTCTGCGACCGCCGGTTTTTCGGCGCTCCCCGCTTTGCAGCGGGGCAGACGCCGAGCGCCGCTACAGACAAGGCTATCGCTATGATTGGCATCCCCAATAGGAGGCTGGAATGCGTTATATGTTATTGGTCTACACGAATGAACAAGCCCGAGAAGCCCTCTCGCCAGATGACCGGCAGAAAGTCCTCGGGCAGGCTCGGGCCGTAATTGATGAGACCAACAAACGCGGGATATTCATGGGCGCGGACCCGCTGCAGCCGACCAGCACCGCGACCACCGTCCGTATGCAGGATGGCAAGGTCCTGATCACCGACGGACCCTTCGCAGAAACCAAGGAGCAGCTTGGCGGGTACTTTATTCTGGACTGCAAGGACCTGGACGAAGCACTGGAATGGGCCGCCAAGATTCCCGCCGCGTGCGGTGGCGGGACCGGCTGCGTTGAAGTGAGGCCCATCCGTGAGATGCAGCCGCGCGCCGAATGAGGACCACGGAAGGCTGCCCAGAGCGTAAATGGATGATCTGAGACGTACCGTGGATTCGGTGTTCCGCCAGGAGTCGGGGCGAATCATCGCCAGCCTGATCAGGGTGTCGGGTTCATTCGACCTCGCTGAAGAGGCGATGCAGGACGCGTTCGCATCGGCGCTGGCTCGCTGGCCTACCCAAGGCATTCCCGATAATCCGCCCGCCTGGATCACCGCCGTGGCCCACCGCAAGCTGATCGATTATGCCCGGCGCGAACGCACCCGGCGCGACAAGGAAGACGAACTGCTTCGCGATACTCAGACGGCGCGACGCGATGATCATCCGACTGAAGGTGCGGCCGAAATGAACTTTCCTGATGATCGCCTGCGGCTCATGTTCACATGCTGCCACCCGGCGCTGAACGCGGAGGCTCAGGTTGCGTTGACCTTGCGCACACTGGGAGGACTGACAACGCCTGAGATCGCGCGCGCCTTCCTTGTGCCGGAGCCGACGGCGGAGGCTCAGGTTGCGTTGACCTTGCGCACACTGGGAGGACTGACAACGCCTGAGATCGCGCGCGCCTTCCTTGTGCCGGAGCCGACGTTGGCTCAAAGGCTGGTCAGAGCCAAACGTAAGATTCACGATGCTCGCATCCCCTACGAAGTGCCTCCCGAGCGCCATCTGCCCGAACGGCTGGCTTCCGTTCAAGCCGTCATCTACCTGATTTTCAACGAGGGTTACACCGCCACGACTGGAGACAGCCTCATCCGCCGCGAGCTGTGCAGCGAAGCGATTCGCCTGGGGCGAACCCTGTGCGAATTGGCGCCACAAGAGGGGGAGAGTCTCGCACTACTCGCGCTTATGTTGTTGCACGATTCCCGGCGCGAGGCGCGCGTCAACAGCCAAGGCGAGCTGGTACCGCTTGACGAACAGGACAGATCACTTTGGGATCGTGGCCAGATCCAGGAGGGCTTGGAGCATGTCGAAAGAGCATTGCGTCTAGGCAGCATTGGCCCGTATCAGTTGCAAGCTGCCATTGCTGGGGTTCATGCCCAAGCGAAAACCGCAAACGACACAGACTGGAGGGAGATTGCGGCTCTCTACAACGAGTTGGCGCGAGTTCATCCGTCCGCAGTTGTGGCGCTGAATCATGCGGTTGCAGTTGCTCTGAGTGAAGGGCTCGAGACCGGCCTGGGACTGATCGACAAGCTTGGCTCGTCCTGTGAGCTTGACTCGTACCATCTCTACCACGCCGCGCGGGCCGATATCCTGCGCCGTCTTGGCTGCTCGCAGGAAGCGGCAGCGGCATACCGCATGGCGCTTGGCCTGACCGGTAACGCCGTCGAGCGACGATATCTCCGCCGGCGGCTCGCGGAGCTAACCAAGGTATTGTAGGCACACTTGGGCCTCAGCAAAGAGTTGCAGACTATAGCTGTAATACTGTCAAAATCCCCTTCCCACCACCCATGCAACCAGGACACGCGGCTAGCGCAGCCATTGCCTTTCATGTCTGCGGCGCCTGCGGCTCGCCGAGACTCGGCCGCGTTTGCTGCTCTCAAGACCCACAGCCCCAGAGTCTGAAATACCCAAGCTCGGCGCTGCTTGGTTAGGGCGTAGATCAAAGGCCCTGCGCCAGCCGGCGAGACCGAGCCAGCAGGTTTGTGCCCGATCTACTACAAGTGTTATGAATCAGGGTAATGTCTACTCTGTCCCCTCTTAATCCAAACCAAACCACCCGACCCTCCCCAATTCATCAACCCCGAGCTCTCATCTTACTTCGTGGTCTAAAAACTGGGGTCCACTATACCCGCATTGAATCTTTTGAATGAACTGCTTTAGAATCCAAATCTGGCAATAGAGTGCTGGCGGGATGATTCCTCCGGCCCGCCCGAGGATGAACCAGCTTGAAAATTTCCTTATTGTCCTTCAAAGCTTTCACATCCCGTTTTTCACTCTCCGCAAGCGTTGTGGCCTCTCTCGGACTGGCTATTGTGTTTGTGCTGTGGCCCGCGCGGCAGGCCGAGAGTAGCAATTTCGTTTTCTACCTGCCCAACGGTCATCAGATTTTCTCCACAATTGAAATTCGCAATCAGAGCTACTTGCCGCTGGGACCGCTGCTGAATCTGGTGGGAACGGTGACGGCAATGCAGCAGAAACGGAACTCCTTGAAGGTTTGGATCGGAGGAAGCCAGCTCCAGTTTCACCGGGGTGACCGTAAGATGAAGCTGGACAAGTCGACGATCAAGCTCTCCGCTCCTTTCCGCATCGTTAATGGCCAGAGTCTGGTCCCAGTGGACTTCATCAAGAGCGTGTTGCCCAGGGTTTCTGGGAAGGGCATCAGCTACCAGATGGGAACCAACCGGGTTTTCATTGGAGGTGTGAAACCGAACACTTTTGCCGTTCAGATGGAAGGAAAACCAAATGGCGCCACGCTGGATATTCGTTTTTCAGGAGCGGTCAGTGTGCAGACCGCGGCGACCAACGGCAAGTGGATCATCTTCATCGGTGGTCCTCCAGTTCAACCGATGGAGCCGGTTTATCAGTTCCAGAATCCCTACGTGAAGAGCCTGCAATTTGACGATTCGGACGGCACTCCTAAGCTGATTCTAACGCCCGTTGAGCAGGGGTTAAACTTTTATCCGAAGCTCAGCGGGGACAAGCATCAGCTCGAACTCGACCTTGAAAATCCCGCACCACAGGTTGCGAAGAACCAAGCTTCCGGACCGAACGGACAGGTTGCCGCAGCAAAACCAGGCCAATCGCCATCCCCGGCTTCTGTCCCTGCAGCCTCGCCGGCAGCCGGCAAAACTCCCGCAGCGTCCAGGCAAGGAACAGCTTCCGCTCCGCCGCCCGCGCCCGCGCTGCCCGTGATTGCCCTCGATCCCGGGCATGGCGGGAATGATTCCGGTGCTCATAGTCTGGATGGTGTGCTCGAGAAGAATCTCGTGGCCCAGCTTGCCTCGATGGTGGCCCAAGACCTTGAGATAACCAAGAGATTTCGCGTGCTGATGACGCGGACGGGTGATACGAATCCGGACTTCGAGCAACGGACGGTGGAGGCGAATACATCCCACGCTGTCATGTTCGTGACGTTTCACGCCGGGGATTTCGGACAACAATCTCCGGAAGTCCGCCTTTACACCTATCAATCGCCCTCATTGCCGCCCCCGCATGTTCTGAATTCTGTTTTCGTGCCTTGGCAATGGGTCCAGATCGTCCACTTGCAGCGCAGCCGCGTGATTGCGCTGGGAATCCAACAGCAGTTGGCAAAGATTCAAGGGCTCGACGCGCCCGGTCCGGTTGCGGCTCCGGTGCGACAGCTTCGGAGCATCAATGCACCGGCCCTAGCCATTGAATTAGGCTCACTGGCTCCTGACCAGAATGCCGCGACATTGGCCAGCGCCGGATTTTTGAAATCATTAGCGGATGCCATTTCGCAAGCCCTGCAACAAATCTGACGGAGACCGCAACATTGAAGAAAAGGGTGCTGATACAAATTCTGATCCTGCTTCCCGTGGTCGCCGTCAGCTTGCTCTATCTCCGGCGGCTGGTGCAACGATTTTTTTTCGAGCCCCAGCACGCCGAAAGCGAGATGCGCACCAAGTTGACGCAGGCGGCATTGCAAGTGGAGGCGGGAGCGCCGGAGACGGTGACGCTTTACTTCCCATCTTTCAGCGCCGGCCGCCTGGCGCCGGAGACTCGGCAGATTGCACTGGCGAAGGAAAATGTGGACCGAATCCGGCAGGTCCTGCTGGCGCTGATCGAAGGGTCGCACCAGGGATCGGATGCACCGCTGCCGCCCGCCACCACGATCCGAGGCGTGTTCCTGACTTCGAAGGGAACGGCTTATTTGGACTTTTCCAAGGATCTTTTGCAGAACTTCCCTTCGGGCATTGAAAGTGAGACACTCTCCGTCTATTCCATTGTCAGCTCCATCACGGTGAACGTGCCCGCCGTCAAAAAGGTGCGGGTTCTGGTTCAGGGCCAGGAAGTGGAATCGCTGGACGGACACGCGGACCTGAGCCAAGCTTACGTCCCGGACTCCACCTGGTTGGCTCCGGCCCAATAATCTTATGCAAGGAAGATCACGAGGAATCATGGCATTCGCACCCAAGCCCCTTTCTGGCCTGCTCTATCAAGGCGGCAAACTCATTCGTGAAGACGGGCGGTCCGCGGGTGACTTGCGCCCGGCTGAAATCGTTCCTCATTTCATTTCCTCCGCCGAAGGATCGGCGCTGATTCGTTTGGGAGAAACGCAGGTGATTTGCACGGCCTCGGTGGAGGAAGGCGTGCCTCAATTCTTGAAGGGTATGGGCCGCGGATGGGTAACGGGTGAATATTCCATGATCCCGCGCTCCACGGAGACCCGCACTGCCCGCGAGGTAAATAAAGGACGGCCAGGCGGCAGAACCATGGAAATCCAGCGGCTCATTGGGCGCTCGCTGCGGGCGGTAGTCGACGCCGAAGCGCTCGGCGAACGGACGGTGTGGGTGGATTGTGACGTGATTCGCGCCGACGGCGGAACACGGACCACCGCCATCACCGGATCGCTCGTGGCCATGGGCCTGGCTTTTCAACGGCTCCGCGAAATGAGAGTGATGCATCGCATCCCTCTGAAAGACTATCTGGCAGCCATCAGCATCGGCCTCGTCGGCAAAGAACTCCTGCTGGATCTTAATTTCGCCGAAGACTCGCACGCTGAGGTGGATATGAACGTAGTGATGACGGGGGCCGGGAAGTTTGTGGAGGTGCAAGCCACCGCCGAAGGCCGGGCATTTGTCTGGGAAGAAATCACACGAATGGCCGCTATCGCGAAACCCGCAATCGAAAAGCTGATTGATTTGCAACGGTCGATTCTGAAGCTGGATCTGCCCGGAGTGGGCTAGCCATCGACGGTGATCCATGAATGAAATTCCTTTATCTTGCTTCGGGAAATGCCGGAAAGCTTCGCGAATTCCGGGAGGGCGCGCGCCCATTCGGAATCATGGTCGAAATGCTTCCGGGGATTCGGGAGATTGCGGCTTGCATCGAGGATGGGAGCACCTTCGAAGCGAACGCCCGCAAGAAGGCGGCCTACTATTCTCGATCCATTGGGGAACTGGTTTTTGCGGATGACTCCGGTTTGTGCGTGGACGCGCTCAGCGGCTCGCCCGGAGTCTACTCGGCGCGATACGCCGGGGAAAATGCAACGGATGAAGAGAACAACCAAAAATTGCTGGATGAGCTGGCCCAGGTTCGAAGTCCAAAGTGGAGCGCGGGAGCCGGCTCCGCAGCTCCGGGTAGAGCGGTGAGCGAGGCCATGAATCCTGTTGCCCATTACGTCTGCGCCATCGCTTTGGCTGAAATGGGAAGAGTGTTGGCGGCGTTTGAAGGAAGGGTGAACGGCATCATCCATGAAAATGCGCGCGGCAAAGGCGGATTCGGCTACGATCCGTTCTTCTATGCACCCCAACTCTCCCGCACGTTTGCGGAGCTGGAGGCGAAGGAGAAATTTGCCGTTTCGCACCGGGGCATTGCCTTTCGCAAGATGGTAGATTATCTGTACGAGACGGGCAGACTCGGGTAACCCTGGCCGGCGCTTTTCCAACCGAGCCGTTTTCTGGAAGGTTTTGACTGGGAGCTAACATCATGCCACGTTCGGTTGCAACAAAAGCGAAACCGAAACCAAAGCACGCACAAAAGATGAGAAATGCCGGCAGGGGCAAGGGCTATGATTCGCCGGCCCGGCTTCAGAAAATCTTCCGGGCGCTCGACCGGCTCTTTCCACAGGCTGAATGCGCCTTGCATCACACCAACCCATTCCAGCTTTTGGTGGCAACCATACTTTCCGCACAGTGTACTGATGAGCGGGTGAATAAGGTCACACCCAGCTTGTTTCAAAAGTATCCCACACCGGCTGATTTCGCCACCGTCCGCCCCGAAGTGCTGGCGGAAGACATCAAGTCCACCGGCTTCTTCCGCAACAAGGCCAAGAGCATTACCGGCGCCGCCGCAAAGATCGTCAGCGATTTCAAGGGTGAAGTGCCGAGGACGATGGAGGAATTGCTCCCGCTTCCCGGTGTGGCGCGCAAAACCGCCAACGTGGTGCTGGGCACGGCGTTTGGAATTGCCACAGGAATTGTAGTCGACACCCACGTCTTTCGCATTGCCCACCGCTTGAAGCTCAGTCGCCAGAAAACCCCGGAAAAGATTGAGCAAGACTTGATGAAGATTGTCCCCAAAGACCGGTGGATCAGCTTCAGCCACCAAGTCATCTGGTTTGGACGTAAGATCTGCCAGGCGCGCAAGCCGCTGTGCCCGGCTTGCCCTTTGGAGACAATCTGCGATTCGCCCGATAAGACGGTTTGAACAACGATCTGCATATCAAAAATGTTTTTCGAACTCATTCAACTCGCCTTCCTCTTTCCATTCAATTCGCGCCCGCTGGCTTGCTGCCAAAAACGTATTGCAGCGCGTGGAAGGGTGTGCGGACCCCAGTGAATCCTTCGAACAAGCCGTCACGGGGACAAACTCTTCCGGCGCCCGCCACAAGCTTGCGCCTGGAATGAAGGCGTAATCCAGACTGTCGCGAATCATCCTCTTCAACTGCAGGTAGGTCAAGTTATAGCTTTCGATGGCGCGCAGGTATTCGCGGTTCATGTCGGAACGCGAGACGCCTTCGTCATCCGTCGCGAGCGCCACGGGGACACCATAGCGAAGGTAAACTGGAAAAGGATGCTGCTTGCCTCGAACACCCAGAATTACATCATTGGAGGTGAGGCAAATTTCCACGAGGACGCGCCGCTGGGCCATCTCCTTCAGTAGTTGAATAGGACGATCTTCGTGCATCACATCCACGCCATGACCAATCCTTTCCGCGTGGCCCATTTCGATCGACTCGCGGATGTGAAATCGCAAACCGTCCGGAGGAACCAGGTCCGGAGTGATTTCTCCGGCGTGAAGAGAAATGTGAACCTTAGGATAAATGCCGTGAAGATGATCGAGCATCTTCATGTGCAGCGTAAAGTCGTGCATTGAAATATAACCATCCTCCGGCATCACCAGGTTCAAGCCCACCACGCGCGGGTCCGCCTTGGCCATCTCAAATCCCGCTACCATTTGCGCAAAAACCATTTGCGGCGGCAAGCCTCGGGCCACCTGGTAGATGTAGCGGACCGTAACCCCGCAGCCCGGCCGGGCGCCGGGCTGTCCGCAATGCAAGACCTCCCGCATGTGGGCTTCAGCCTCATCCAGGTTCTTGCTTCCGGCGGCCACAACCTGGGCCATCCCGTTTTCGAGCAGTTTTGAGCGGAATTGGCCGAAGTTCGGATCCCACCCCAGTTTCGCGCCGAGGTTTGCCGCCAGGCCCTGGTCCGGGGTAAAGATCAGCTCCAAGTACGTGACATGATCGGCAGCGGCCAACGCCGCTGCGTCCGCCAGCATATCCCCGGTATGACCTTTGGTAGCGAGAGAGAATCTTCCGAAGGTTGCAAAGAAATGATCGTGGCCGGATTCAGCGCCCGGAATAAATTGGCGCATGGAAAGTGCGTCCAACAACCGGGTGTAGAGGCCGGAGTCCGCAAAGGCCTCGGAAGCAGGAGGCTTTCCGTGGCTCGAATCGCACGGAGCCGGAACGAAGGTCATGGTCCCTTCATCGACGCAGTCACCGTCTTTGGCAGCGTCGCCGATATAGCTCTCCGCATAAACCGCGCCCGAAAGATGATTATGCAGATCACCTCCTTTGGGCAGGCCGCGGACGAAGACGAGCAGCATCGAGGGTTGATGTCGAATGGAATCGAGATAGCGTGAGGTCCGCAATTCGCCCGCTTTCGGACCCGAGGCGTGGCCTTGCGCGGCGCCGCAGGTTATCAAGAGCGCCATTGTTAACAGCAGTCGCATTCTGATTCGGCTCCTAGTCATGGGCTCATTCTATCCGAAGGGGGGATGCTACGCATGAGGACATAAGCCAGCGACGGTTAGCCCGGATTTCTCACCAGATTTTCCGTTGCGGCAGCAAACCGAGTGAGAAATGGGTTCTTAGGGTTCGTTCCAAACCTCGATCCTTTGTTTTCATACACTCTTAGGGTTCGTTCCGTAAATGTTGTGAGCCGCTCTTTTCGGCGGGGTTGAACCCCATAAGCGCTAACTTAAGGTAGAATTCCTTCCGAGCGTGCCGTCAACCGCCCACAATCCGAAGCGGTGTGTGGTGATGGCTCGGGCCACGTTCCGGCAGCGCCCTCCCACACGCGGGATCCCCGCGCCCGCTTCTGACCGCTGCCTCCGCCCGGAGCTTCTACAACAACCCCAACGGCTGGGGCTCGATGTCTCCACCATCGCAGCCCATCCCCGGGCGGCCTGTGCCCTTGAGCGATTCCTTAAAAATCGTAGCCGGGGCCGCCAGGCGACCCGCTCTCTTTCCACAGCTTTTCCCAATTCCAGAGCCCGGACGCCACCTCCGTCGGCAACGGGAATCCGAGCTGATGCGCGAGCATACAGACTTGTCCGCGATGGTGGGCTTCGTGAGAAAGCATGTAGCAGAGCATTTCCAGGCCAACCGGCCAAGGCCGAGCCCAGCCGTCTCTGAGGAACTTCTCGACGCGGCCCCCACTAGCGCCGAGCGCTTCAGCGAGCATCTCCGCGCAGCGAGCGGCGCTCTCGGCCAATCCCGCACGGGCCTGCTGCGGCGTGCAGTGCGCGCGGTTGAGCTGTCGTGGAACCTTCAGGTGCGGAGCTGTAAGCCTGACCCACTTGGAGCGGACATTGTGCATGTGCGTGAAGATCGCCGCAATGGTGCGGGCCTTGCCGGGCGGTTTGGCTCTCCAGGCGGTAGGGTCAAGATGTTCGATAAGAATCTGGTTCATGCGATCATTGGCGGCAAAGATCTGGACTGCGGCTCGGCCGAGTTGAGTGTGAACCTTGTGTTGACGCGTGGTCACGGCTCCCTACTCCTTGACCTATAATACTTCCGGGCCGTCGGCTACACGAATATACCGTCCAGTAACCTGCGGACCTCCACCATCCGAGGTTGAACAGCGGTTTCAAGCCCAAACAGGTTAAGTTAGCGCTAATGGGGTTGAACCCCCGCCCTTCCGTTGCGGCAGCGAACCTGGTGAGAAACGCGGCTTAGGGTTCGTTCCAAACCTCGATCCTTTGTTTTCATACACTCTTAGGGTTCGTTCCGTAAATTTTGTTTGCGCTCGCCACTCTGGCCACCTCCGGGAAGTCTTCTGCCGGGTCCAAACCGCCAGGGAGTCCATACCATTTTAGCCGAGGGCAGGGTGCATGGATGGAAAAAGTGCTTTGTATCGAAGCGATACGTTGTATACAGGGGACAGGTGGCCCCTGCCTGGCATGGTAAAGTGTGTGCCGCTTGGTTGGGGTGAAAATGTGCCACCGCGTTTTCTGCTTCTCTGCTCGTTGAGGGGCTGACATTCAACAGGTTTTCCGCCGCACTCGGTACTCTTAAGGCTGTCTCCATTCTCTGGCGCAAGTTCTTCTCAACAAAATGCTTATGCCAGAAAAGACAGCCCTTTTCAATTTGTTAGTGAGAAATGCGGAAGAGTCGCTGACTTACGGTCGCCTGCATAACACCGGACCGAGTTCGCCTTCTTAACTACCTGCACTGGAGGCTATCCTTTCAGCGCCTTGGCGTAAGCACTCAGGAGCGATTTACGGTCAATTTCCCAATTGAAATCCTGTTCGATGCGCTTTCGTCCGATCTGCCCCATGCGCCACCGCAACTCCTCGGAGTCGATGAGCTGCAGGATTTTACCGGCAAAATCCGAAGGATCATTGGGCCGCGCGTAAAGCGAAGCATCGCCTGCGGACCGCCGCCCTTCGGTCACTTCGTATTGCACGACCGGAATGCTAAAGGCCATGTATTCCAGAACCTTGCCCATGGTGGATTTGTCATTCATGGGATTCAGCGGGTCGGACGCCACACCCACGTCCGCCGTGGAAAGATATTTTGCCAGCTCGTCTGCTGGAATGCGGCCGGTGAAGTTCACCCACGGTTCCAATTTCTTTTGGGCCACCAGCGACTTGAGATGGGGAAGCTCGGTTCCCGAGCCGATCAGCGTGAACTGGATGTCGTCGCGGCCCTTCTGGATGATGTGTTCAATGGATTGGATCAGCAGGCCCACGCCATCCTGAGGGCCCATCACCCCCAAATAGACCACTAGGAACCTGCGGCCGTTTTTCAGTTCTGGAACCGGATCGAGGCGCTTCATTTTGTCCGGCTCGGGACTTACGCGGACAATGAAGACGCGGTCCGGCTGCTTGCCGCCGCGCTGAATGGCAATCTCGCGGTAGGATTGGTTCGTGGCGAGCGAAACGTCCGCTGTGTGGAAGGCGCACTTCTCAGCCAGACAGACGAGTTTATAGAAGAAGTCCTCCTTGCCGAATTTGGCGAGATATAATTCCGGATTGAGATCGAGATGATCAAAGATGTAACGAGCGCCAAAGAGCTTGAAGACCAAACCGTTCAAAAACATGATGTCCGGCGGGTTCCAGGTGTGGACCACGCGAAAACCATGTCGCCAGAAAATCTTCAAGCCCAGGTAGAGTTGCGCGGCCAGGGCCTTGCAATATTCAAGAGCGTAGCCAAATGGGCCTGAGGCTTCGTACACCCGGTAACGATAAATATCAATGTCTTCGATAACTTCGTGGTCCGTTTCATAACCAGCCCCCTTGGGAGAGATGACGTGGACCCGGTAACCGGCATCTCGCAGGGCCACAGCTTCCTGCCAGGCCCGCCGGACAAAAGGAAAAGGAAGATTTTCGAGGATCAGTAAAACCCCAGTACGGTTGTCTTTCGCCATGATCTTTCTGGCTCAACACGCCAGCTTATGAGATGTATAAAATCGATCCTATGAGCACCGCAATAAAGTAAACGATTCACCCGGTTCCCTTTTGAAGTGGGAAGGCCGGAAACAAAACCTTGATCTTCCGTCCACCCCATCACGCTTGCGGAATGATCGGATATAAAGGATTGCTAAGCCAAGGCCGTATATCATCGTTAAAACCGGCCTCCCAGAGCCGACTCGTAAACTCCCACCACTTGCTTTGCAACATTTTCAATAGAAAGCCGCGCAATCTGTTCCCGGCTGCGGGCGCGGCTTCCGTTCCGGCACACTTCCACAATCTTCTCCGCCATCGCCTGGGGGTTGCGAGGCGCCAGGTAATTTCCCTCGGTCCCACACAGCAATTCGGGCGTGTCGCCGACGGGCACTGTGACGACCGGCAGGTTCACTGCCAAGGCTTCCTTCACGGCATTCGGCGAGCCTTCACTTTCCGATGCCACAGCCATCACGTCTGCGGCATTCATGTATAGCGGCATCTGACTCGGCGGGATGCGGATAACATGTAACATCTCTAAGTTTGGGATCGAATGCTGGGCAATCTCTGTAGCAGCTTTCACGATTTCATATCTTTTTCGCGCTTCGTTGGACCGGTAGGGGAACAACACGAATTTTTTCCTTGAATCCAAACCCAGCGCCCGGCGCGCTTCCTCTTGCGCCATCGGTCTGAACAGCTCAAAGTCCACACCGTTCGGAATCACATGGGCCGAAGCGAGTCCAAGCTTTTTCTTCATTTCGTCACTCTTCACAATCACTGCCCGCGCCATTCGCGCCAAAACAAAGCTCGATGCCATCAGGAAACGGTCATAGAGCGTCACTCGCCCGATGTTTGTGAATTTTCCCAGCACGTCGTTGCCCAGGAACGAAACCACCAGCGGCAACCGGAGCTGGCAGCGCGCTATCCAACCTGCCAGTCCCATGTGAGCGTGGACCAGATCAAATGAATTTGTCCGGAGCATTCTGTGAAGCGTGCCCACGGACTTCCAATAATTCGATTTCGCTTCCCTGCCGTTAATGAACAAAACGGAGTAGTTTACACCCAACGGCCTCAGCGACTCCATTTGCGACCGGATGAAGCATCCGTAGCTCGGATCGCCTTCATAAGGCCAGAGATTCGTTACGACCAGGACTCGAATTGGCGCCATCATTCATCATCATAACCGGATTCAAACCCGGGTTGGCACCTGGGTAGTGTTGCAGTTTGGTTGCTGTAGCGGCGTCTGTGACCGCCGGACTTTATTTCTCAACAGTTTCCGGCGCTCATAGAGCGCCGCTACAGCAAACTGACCCCTACCGGCCCCTGAGCGTTTCAGGAACCAACCCCACAAAATACGCATGTTGCTGTACCCGGATTTCGCGCGCCACCCTTCACTGTCAGGAATCTCACTGCACGGCTGTACTCTGGCCAATACTTAATACCGGCAACTCAATATGGGATGGATACCGTGGCGACCGGTAGATGCGCTGCGTTGCCTCCTGGTAGTCGGATGCCGAGGCTTTGAAAATAGTAGGAACAAACTTCTGAGGGTTGCGGTCAATCACGGGGAACCAGGTGCTCTGTACCTGCACCATGATGCAATGGCCTTTGAGGAAGGCATGGTCGTTGGTGTGAAGATCGATGGTGTATTCCTCTACTTTATTGGGAGGAATCGCTTGCGGCTTCTCAAAGCTTTTCCGGAAGCGGCCGCGGAAAACGTCGTTGGCTATCATCAGTTGATAACCCCCCATGCGCGGGGCGGACGGATAATCCTGCGGATAAACGTCAATCAACTTCACGATCCAATCGCTATCAGACCCGGTGGTGGAGGCGTAAAGATGAGCCACGATATCTCCGGCGATGGTCACGGGCTTGTCGAGCGGCCCCGTTTCCCACGTAGCCACGTCCGGCCTCATATGAACAAATCGCTGATCCTGCAGCAGCCACGTGGGCCATCCGCCGCCCGGATAAGTTGGTTCAACCGGGCGATGGCGGTAGGGCACGGGATAGCGCGGATCGGAAACGTAACTGTCATAGGGAGTATTTCCAGACGTTCCTGGCGATGACGGGGGCTGGAACGAAAGGCCGCCATGATTGCGGAAGTAGAGACTTCGGTCCGCCACTCCTTGGCGCGGCGGCCAGGCATTAAAGGACTGCCATTGATTCGAGCCGGTCTCAAAGGTCAGCGCTTCCGCTTGCAGTTTGCCTTTGCCTTTCAGCCAGTAGGCAAACCACGGAGCCTGGATGTTCTTGCGGAAATAGGCTGCGGTGTCGCTCCCAAAGTCCACCGGACCCAGCGTTCGCCCGCTGCCGTGCGCCCAGCCGCCATGATTCCAGGGCCCGATTGCCAGATAATTCCAATGGCGATTGTCATGCTTTTCAAGCGTCTCGTAAATCTTGACGGGTCCGTAGAAATCTTCCTGATCCCACCAGCCGGCCACGTTCAGCATAGGGACCTTCACCGCCGTGAGGTAAGGTGCCACGGCCTGTTTCTGCCAGAATGCATCGTAGTTGGGATGATTCACAAAATTATCCCATGTGGGCAGATTGCCATGGAAATAGAGCCGGTTGGCATTGGAGAGCGGACCCAGGCGCAAATACCACTCAAACGTGTCATAGAGATCGAAGGCAAAGTGGAAATTTTCCTTGGAGGTTTCCATCAGCGCCGCATATTCAAAGCCGTAGCTCAAGCGGAAGGCGCCGTTGTGATGAAAGTCGTCTCCCAGAAACATGTCCGCGGGTGAAGCCTGCTCGGAGGCGGCCTTCAAGGCAGGGTGCGGATCGATCGCCGCCATCGTTGTGAGCCAACCGCCGTAAGAAATCCCCAGAATACCCACTTTGCCGTTGTTGTTCGGGACGTGGTGGATGAGCCAATCGATGGTGTCGTAGGTGTCCGTGCTTTCATCGGCGGCTTTGGGATCGTGCGGATCGCGCGGCGGACGGTTCATCACGAATTTTCCACCGGACTGGTAGCGGCCCCGGATATCCTGGAAGACAAAGATGTATCCATCAGCAATGAGCTCCTTATAGATATTCAGCTTGCGCGTGGTGCCATGAGCGTCCTCGGGAATGCCATAAGGGGTACGCTCGATCAGGATGGGCAGCGGTCCTGCGGCATGTTGAGGGCTGTAAATTTCCGTATGCAACTGTACGCCATCACGCATGGGAATCATGAAGGAGGTCTTGTTGAAAACCTGGCTGTAGTCGGGCTGGCTGCTCTTGGAGAAAACTGGCGAGAGCGCGACCGGGCCCACCAAGAATGCAACCGCCGCCAACATTCCCACTCTCTGTTTTGCTTTCAATCACTCACCCCGCTTCTCAGAATTTCTATCAGGCGCTCGGCCGCGCCACCCGGGAGTACACCGCCGGCGAGCGAGCATTGTATTCGGGTGCGGCCTGGGAAGCAACGGCTGTCCAAAGAAAAGGCCGGGCAGGTGATGGCTTGCGCTTCCTGGGAAGCAGCCTCCCGGCAAGGCGGCTGGTTTGCCGCATGGCAAAGGAAATGAGAGAACGAATCCTGAGGCAGGGTAGCGAGCTTTTGGGTCGTTGCATTGGCGTGGGCGCCATGGCCTCGATCTATCGGCGGCGGGAACGCCGCGGGTATCGGCAAGGTCCGCGATGGGGACACCGCCCCTCTTGTGGCCGAAAGGCACGCCCGTCTGCGACTGGCGGGGCTATTTTGGACCGAAAACAAACCTAAGATTTCCACAGGTGACAGAATAATCCCTTTGTTTTGTGATAAATGCTTAGCTTTGGTCGAAAAATGTATATTACCCTTTTCGATTCAATTCGTTACAAGAATTTCTTAGCTTTGCTTTTTAGCTTTGTTCCGGTTTGTTCCTCGAGACTTCCTTTGTTTTCAATAAGTTTTAGGTTTGTTCCTGAAAGGAATCCCTCAGTGGCACCGCTGGCTCCCTCCAGCGGTGGCTTTTTATGTCCTGAAACCTCCGGCCTCCTGTCTCTATAGTTGCAGTCTTGCCCTCCCACGGACTTCGAGGCGCTGGAGGTAGAACGGCCCCAGCCAGAAAGGTAAAGCTACAGACGGGAGTCTTTGGCTTCAGATTCATAGACATACTCCACTGGCAAATGATTCTGCACGGCTCACGAGGGCAAAGTTGTGTGATGTGCCGGGCGAAATAAGCCCGGCGGTACGAGGGGTAATTAAATACTCTCCATCGGGAGGTGTTTTGTAAAGGGGGCCGGAGATATGGTAGTGGGCCGCTTTGTATCCAGGCGGTAAGAGCTTGGCACCTCGATGGACCGCCCAATCTGCCTAAGAAGAAGAGTAGTTTTCTCTCTGCCTTTTCTGATATTACTCTGCCCGCTCATTTTTGACACAGGGAGCATGGAGGCTGGCGCTGGCGCTGAAACTTATCCCGAAGGCAGTACGACATCGATACCACATCGACCAACGTGGCCATGCCTGCGCAATTCTGGCTAGTGATTTTCCAGATGAGTTTAGAGACATCATGGAGTGCCTTGAGGGATTTGTCCTGAGGAGAAGCCATATCCTTACACCGGGCGGTGGAAGATCACCAATCTCGGCTGCGCTCGATGGATTCCTTCACGAGCGCGGATGGAGTGAGAGATCATTCGATATCAAGATCGTTGTGGACGGCAAGCAGATCCCCATGCCCACACACAAGATTGACAATTTCAAGAATGAGGTCGGTCTGGAGGTCGAGTGGAACAACAAGACGGAGTTCTACGATAGAGACCTGAACAACTTCCGGTTGCTGAAAGAGCTTAGGGTGCTCGCCGTCGGCGTGATCGTCACACGGATGAGTGAACTGCAAGATCTGTTCGATAAGCTTGGGAAGGGGCCATCATACGGCCAGTCTACGACTCACTGGAACAAGCTCATTCCAAAGGTAGAGGGAGGCGGTGCTGGCGGGTGTCCGCTCCTTTTAGTGGGGATGGGGATGCGGTGTTACGATCCGAACTTGTAGCCGAAGCGTAAGCCTTGTACAAAGGGGCCTCATAAGTGTCCACTTCGTTGCCCCACTGAGTCCAGCCGTTGACACGCTGCCTGCTGAAAAGCTCGCAATAGGGACCAGGGCTGCAACGGTGAACCAAATCGTAAATCGCGTCTGGCTTTTTCGAGTGCTCCTCCTTGCGGCTCACGAGAATGTTGACCTGACGGCGCCCAGGAGCCAGCGTGCGGATCCTGCCTTTTATACCGAACAGAACCAACTCCGTCACATTGCGAAAGTAGAAGCCGACGCCGCGCCCGTCCGGTCCTCCGTCTTTACGCACTTTGTACCAAACGATATTCGTCTTGTATGCAAACCCCCATGCCTTCATGATCGTGAGAGCTTCCATCAAAAGTGCATTCGGGCACCACAGGTAAAGATGGCTGTTCGGCAGAGCCAGCGTACCGATTGGCAATTCCGCTATCTCTTCAAATGACATCGTCGGATACCGATGCAGACGCTTATGCTCTGGGGCCATCTTTCCGGTTCGATTAGCAAATCTCCAAGGTGGATCGATCAAGATGGTTCCGAAGCGGTGACCGTCCAGAGACTTCAGCAGGCTGCCCACATTGCCCCTCTAACAAGCAAATAGTAACGTGTCAGGTGAAGTGTAATGGAATCTTTCGTGGATTGGAATAGGAAGTTTCAAGTCGTTTGGTGCAGCTATGTTTATATCGAGATGTGTGATAATTCGTATTATAATGGCGTCAATGGACTCCCTGCTTCCTATTCGAGTTCTGGTGGTTGATGACGACCCAAGCTCCAGGCAATTGTGCGTGGACGTTCTCGAATTGTTAGGTGTGGAGGTGGAAGGCGTGGAGACCTCGGGCGAGGCCCTGGAACGGCTGGACGAAGGACAAATCGATATTGTGGTCTCCGATGTGCGAATGCCCGGGGGGGATGGCATCGAGTTGCTGAAGACGATCAGAGGGAACCATCCCGGCGTGGAGGTTCTGGTGATGACCGGCTTCGGCACGATTTCGGAGGCGGTGGAGGCGGTGAAGCTGGGCGCGTATGACTACATCACAAAACCTTTCAAGGTTGATGATTTCAAACGCCTTTTTACGCGCCTGATGGAACGGCAACAATTGGAAACCGAAAATCGCGTCCTGCGTGAGCAGTTGAAGTCGCAGCGCGGCTTCGGCAACCTGGTGGGCTCCTCCTCCGCCATGCAGAAGATTTACCAGATGATTCTTCGCGTCGCTCCAAAGCGGCATCCGGTGTTGATTCTTGGTGAAAGCGGGACCGGCAAAGAATTGGCGGCGCGGGCGATCCATGCCTACAGTTCTGTGCGCGAACATCCTTTTATTCCTGTGGATTGCGGTGCCCTCACGCCGACGCTGATTGAAAGCGAACTTTTCGGGCACGTGCGGGGGGCATTCACCGGCGCCAACCAATCCCGCGTGGGCTTGCTGGCGGCGGCCGGGGGCGGCACGGTTTTTCTGGACGAAATCGGCGAGCTTCCTGTGGAATTGCAGGCCAAGCTGCTTCGTGCCTTGCAAGAGCGGGAGATTCGTCCCATTGGCAGCAATGAGTCCTATCCTCTTCATGCGCGCGTCATCGCCGCTACCAACCGCAACCTGGAGGAGGAAATTGGCGAAGGCCGGTTCCGCGAGGACCTTTACTTCCGCCTGAACGTCGTCTCCATTCTGATCCCTCCGCTCCGCATGAGGACGAGTGACATTCCGGCGTTGATTCAGATTTTCCTGGCGCGTCACGGCGCGGCGGAGGAGGGCATCACTGGCTTCGCTCCGGAAGCGATGGAGCGGCTGATGGCCTTTCAATGGCCGGGCAACGTCCGCGAGCTTGAGAATTGCGTGCAGCACGCGATTGCCCTGGGAACCGGGCCGCTCTTGCCGGTTGGCGACCTGCCCGCCACGATTCTCCGGCGGACCGCCGTGCGGGAGGACCGGGAATCCGCGAATACTCTGCAAGACTTGGAACGTCGCGCCATTATCGGGGCACTCGAAACCACGGGCGGTGACCGGGTGCGAGCCGCGAGACTACTCGGCATTGGCAAAACGACCATCTACAGGAAGCTCAAGGAGTACGGACTGGGCGACGGAAGCTCCCCAGAAGAATAACACGCCCTCCGGGACTGATCAGCAGACAGCCGCAACCATATCGCCTGCCATGCGCTCCACTTCGCAGAAGCCCCAAAATGCTACAATCACCCTTCCATGGCCACGATTGCAATCGATGCGACCTACACGGTTGATCCCCAGCCATCCGGCATCTCCGTTTATTCCCGGCGTTTGATTGAGTCTCTGGCCGGCTTGGAGTGCGCGCACCGCTTCTTGATCTGTTACCGCCTTTCGCGCTTCCGGCAATGGAAACAATTCCTGCGGCCTGCGCAGGAACCACATCCTAACGCCCCACGCTTTTCCATCCGGCTCTTCCAGGATGGCTTGACGTTTTGGCTTCCGTGGCAAGCCAAGGTCTTTCACAGCCTGGCACAGCGCCCTCCGGCGTTTCGGTTCAGCAGGGAAGTGGTGACCATTCATGACGTGTTTCCAATTACCGGAGAAGGCTATTCGACTCTGGATTTCCTTAAGAAGTTTTCGGATCTGCTTTTGGAGGCGGTTGGCCGCGCCTCGGTCATTATCAGCCCTTCAAATTACACGGCGGACCAACTGGTTCGTGTTGCCAACACCTCGCGCGAAAAAATCCAGGTGATTCCGGAAGGCGTGGACCTTCCGGACCGGACCATGACGGAGACGGACAAAATTGCGGCGCGCGAACGCTGGGTGGGGAAGGGGAATCGATTAATCCTCCTGGTGGGAGTGATCCAGGCCCGCAAAAATACGTTGGGCGCCGTTCGCGCCCTGGAGCGGATGCCAGCAAACTACCGATTGGTGATTGCAGGGGGTGATGGCCACGACGCCGAAAGGGTCCACGATTACATTCATCGCGCTGGTTTGAGCAGCCGGGTGCGGCGGCTTGGCCATGTGAGCCGTCAAGATCTTTCCAGCCTCTATCAATCGGCGGATGTCATGGTATTCCCCTCGTTCGAAGAAGGCTTTGGGCTGCCCGTGCTGGAAGCGATGGCTTTCGGATTGCCGGTGGTGGCTGCCAGAACGTCCTCGCTGCCGGAGGTTGGTGGAGATGCCGCAGTTTACGTGGACCCTTATGACGAGCGGGACATCTGCGAACAGGTGGTGCGAGCTGTGGAGGACGATACCTTGCGCAAGACGCTCGTCGAGCGCGGACTGGCGCGAGCCAAGCAGTTTACCTGGCGTCGTACGGCGGAAGAGACGCTGAAGGTTTATGAAAAAGCTTTGGCGATGGAGTAGCAAAATGTCTGCCCATTCTCACGATCCCGTGCTGCTATAGTTCAGCACGCCCCGGTTCCAGACGGCGACAGCGAGGGTGAAGAAGGCGATGGCAACCAGAGGAGTCAGATAGAAATAAGTCCGGAACGACTGGCGCCCAAGAAAATGGGTGGTGGGGTAAAAGGACGCAAAGCCGAAGGGAACGATCCAGCTCAGCATGAATTGGATGAAGTCGTTGTAAATGGTGAGGGGGTAGCGGCCAAAAGTCAGCATGTTAAAAACCGGAGGCACAATGCCCACCCGGTCTTCAAACCAGAAGCTGACGGCGGTCAAGCTGAGAAATACGGAAAGGTAAATCAAGAATCCGCAAACCACCATCACCGCGAACCACATGGCGTCACTGACATGCCACTTTAGGTTGAGCTTGATGATGCAGATATAAATCACTCCAAGTCCGGTCACCACCTCCTGGAAAGACTCAAGACGGAATCTTTCGAACAGGACCTGGAAGAGCGTGCTGACCGGGCGAAGCAAGACGCGGTCAAACTTCGCCTGGATGATGTATTGTTCGCCGAACTCGTAGAGATTCCAACTGACGACGTTGAACAATCCCAACGGCGTGATGGAGAAAGCGTAAAGAAACAGGATTTCGTAAAAGGACCAGCCTTGCAGTTTGGGAATCTTTGAAAACAAAACCCAGACAAAACCGAAGCCGAGCACCGTGGCAACCATCGAGGAAAAGAAGGCAATCAGAAAATCGCCCTTGTAAGCCAGGCGCACCTTGGTGTATTGCGCGAAATAGAGAGCAAAGAGCCGCAGATGCCTCTTCATAGCACTTCCGCTATCCACCTTGAATCGTGATTCTCCGGCTGGACCACCGCCACATGCCATCACCCAGCGAAATGAGCGCCACCACCCAAAAAAATTGAATGCCAAGGGCGCGGAGGATGAAGACGCCATTGAGCTTTCCGAGATAGATCAGGACGGGAATGTAGCTGATGTATTGGAAAGGCATGTAAGCGAACGCTGCCTGAAAAGCATGAGGAAAAAATGAGATTGGGATCAAAAGGCCGGAAAACAACTCCAGCAGAAAGTACTTGGCGCGCAGCAGACCCAGAATTGATTTCAGGCGGATCGCCAGCGTCCCAACGGCAAAGTTGATGCCGGCGACGATGAAAAAACTGAGCGATGAGCTCAGGAAAAAGGCAAGGAAGTGAACCACGCTTCGCGGCGGCCGCAGCGGATAGACCGTGAACAGAATAATGACGGTGGGCAGGGTCAGCAGGATCAAGCGAAACGCGGATTCCCCGAGCGCCCGGGCCAGGTACATGGCTTGGACGTTCACAGGCTTGATGAGGTCCATGGCCAACTTGCCTTCCACCACCTGTTCGGCCAGGTCCTGATCGATGTTGTTGTAATAGAACGACCGGATCATCCAGCCCACAGCGATGTACGTCAGAATCTGGCCGAAATCGAAGCCCTCGATCCGTTGGCTGTGAGCGTAAATGGCTTTCCAGATGAAGTAGTAGACCGAAACATAAATAAAGTAGGTGACGATGCCGGTGTAATAACGCAGCCTGTAAGCCAATGTGTTGATGAATCCCACCCGGACAAACTCCGCGTAGACCAGCGCCTGCTGGGCAGCGGCAGAACGGTTGCGGGTTGGCAGGCTGGGCAAAGCCAGCGGCGCGGAAGTCATGTTCTTCACAATAGAGAAAGCTTGGGACTGGAATCGACGGCTGCGGGCGGCCTCATGCAGAAAGCCCGCCCGTGATGTAAATTCTCTTCACAATCTCTTCAATCGGTTCCTCTTCGACGAAGATGTCCTTGACTTCAAGGCGATTCACCAAACTACGAATCACCTCCGCCGTCGAGTGCTTGGCCCGGTCAAAGCGCATGACATAGGTCAGCTCATCCAGGCGGTTGCAGGAAACGCCATCATTCGTGACTTCTCCCAAGCGACCCACTTGCGACCGGTCCTTCAGTAAAAACTTCACCTGGTTATAACGCGCGTGCCGGGCCTTCATGTCTGCGAGTTGGCCGTCAAAGAGTGTTTTCCCCCGGTCGATAATGATAATGCGGCTACAAAGCTCTTCAATGTCGGAAAGATCGTGAGTGGTCAAAAGAACAGTGGTGCGGGAAACGCGATTTACTTCTTTCAGGAATTCACGAATGTGGTCCTTGGCCACCACGTCCAGACCGATCGTCGGCTCATCGAGAAAGAGAAGGGGTGGGTTGTGAAGCAGCGCCGCGGCCAGGTCGCAGCGCATGCGCTCACCCAGGCTAAGCTTCCGGACAGGAGTGTAAAGATAATCCTTCACGCTCAGGATTTCGGAAAACACTCCCAGCCGCTGGCGATAATCGTGGTCAGAGATTTCGTAGATTTCCTTTAACAGCTTAAAGGATTCAACCACGGCGATGTCCCACCACAATTGGGTACGTTGCCCGAAAACCACGCCCAGCTCTTTGGTGTACTTGCGCCGGTCCCTGTACGGGACGAATCCATTCGCGATGATGCGACCGCTGGTGGGTACCAGAATCCCTGTGAGCATCTTGATCGTCGTGGATTTTCCCGCACCGTTGGCGCCGATGTAACCTACCATCTCGCCTCGCTCAATGGAAAAACTAACTCGATCGACGGCCCGGACGGTGATCCGGTCCCGCACGAACAAGTTCTGGACGGCTCCCCAGACGCCCTCGCGGCGGCGGAAGGTGCGGAAATCCTTGCACAGGTCCTTGACGTCAATGATCGGTGGCATGAAGGTGGGTTTCTCCCGCAAACTGACGGGACGAGTTTCGCATTCTCCATTCTAAACGAAAAGGCGGCGAATTTGCCTCCCGGATGTTTGGGCAAGCAGGATGAAACTGTAGGCGGCGTGGAATCTATCTCAGGAAAAGTTATGAGGTCCATAAAAAATATGCATTTCACTTCCAAGGCGGTTTCGCGGATGATAAAAAAGAATGTCCTCGGACCGTGGGTGGTGTAGTGTCGGTGCATGAATCTTACAATCATGGTGACGGGAAAGGTCTCTACCGCAGGGAGGAGCACGACGCCTGCGGCGTGGGCTTCATTGCTCAGCTCGACCAGCCACCCTCGAACCGGGTGGTCCGGCTCGCGCTCGATTGCCTTTCGGCGCTGACGCATCGCGGCGCGGTGGATGCCGACGGAACCAGCGGCGATGGCGCCGGCATTCTCACCCAATTCCCCAAGGTTTTTTTCCTTCGCGAAGCTTTACGCCTCAATCCCCTTCTGAATCCCGCCTGGAAGCTTGCCGTGGGGGTATTCTTTTTCCCTTCCGATCCGCTGGAGCGGGCGCGCGCCATGTTTCTGGTGGAACAGGTTGTGCTGGTCGAGGGCCTTGAAATTGCCGGTTGGCGGCGTGTGCCAGTGAATGAGAGAATTCTCGGCGCCCAAGCCCGGGAGACCCAGCCCGCGATCTGGCAACTTCTTCTGGCGCAGCAAACCGAAGAGGACCGGGAATTCGAACAATTCCTATTTCTAGTTCGTAAGAAGATTGAGCGCCACCTGATGGAACAGGACCCCAGCCTGAAGGCGGGTACGTATATTTCTTCATTTTCATCCCACAACGTCGTTTACAAGGGTCTTCTCTCGCCAGCTCAGCTCGGCGCTTATTACACGGACCTCCACGATCCGGAGTTCGCCGTGTCTGCCGCGCTCTTTCACCAGCGGTACAGCACGAATACGTTTCCAAGCTGGCAGTTGGCGCAGCCGTTCCGAATGGTGGCCCACAACGGAGAAATCAATACGCTGCTCGGAAACTGCAATTGGATGCGGGCTCGGGAATCGGTTCTGGAGCACCCCGTATGGGGCCGCGAAGTGGAATGGCTGAAACCGGTGATCGAGCCGGGGGGCAGCGATTCCTCGAACTTCGATAATACGCTGGAGTTGCTCACGCGTTCGGGTAGATCCGTTCATCATGCTCTGCTCATGATGATTCCGGAGGCTTGGGAAAGCTCTGTGGAGATTCCTGCCGATGTTAAGGCATTCTACCATTATCACGCCTGCTTGATGGAGCCCTGGGACGGGCCTGCCGCCATGGCCTTTCTGGACGGTGATCTGGTGGGCGCAGCGCTCGACCGCAACGGCCTTCGGCCCGCGCGCTACACGGTTACGAATGACGGCCTGGTGGTGCTGGGTTCCGAGGCCGGACTGTTGCCCATCGCCGCGGAGCGCGTGATGGAAAAAGGACGCCTGGGCCCAGGCCAGATCTTTCTGGTGGACCTAGGTCATCAGAAGGTTTTCAAGAATGATCAGGTGAAGCGCCAGGTTTCACACGGACGCAAGTTCCGCAAGTGGATTGCGCGCAACATGATTTTTGCGCCGCGATTGAGACCCGCCGAGAGCGGGCTGGCAAGGCCGGAAGGCTGGAGCCGGAGTCTTGCAGCCCGCGACCGCATGTTGTTCATTGCGACACAGAAATCAGTGGGGATCAGCGAGGAAGATGTCGATCTGTTGATTAAGCCCATGGCTTCGGACGGCAAGGAAGCGGTGGGTTCCATGGGTGATGACACTCCGGTCGCTGCGCTTTCGCGCCGTGCGCGGCCGCTGTATCACTATTTCCGCCAGATGTTTGCGCAAGTCACCAATCCTCCCATTGATCCCCTCCGCGAATCGCTGGTGATGTCTTTGAATCTCTATCTTGGGCCGCGCCGTTCCGTGCTGGTGGACACGCCTGAACATGCCAGGATGATCCGGCTGGAGTCTCCATTTCTCTTGAGCGGAGAACTGGAAGAATTGCGCGGCATGGCGCGGGGAGAGTTTAAACCCGCGACCATTTCGACATTGTTTGATCCCGCCGAAGGCACGAACGGTTTGACGAATGCCCTGGACCGCATCGTGCAGGAATGTGCCGCCGCAGCCACCGCGGGAAGCTCGATCTTAATTTTGAGTGACCGGGGTATCGGTCCGGACAGGGCCCCGGTCCCCATGTTGGCGGCGGTTGGCGCCGTGGTGGAACGATTGATTGAAATGGGAGTGGGCAACAAGTCCGATCTGATCCTTGAAACGGCGGAAGCTTGGGAACCTCATCAATTTGCATGTCTCATTGGCTATGGAGCTGCAGGGGTAAATCCCTATCTGGCTCTTGAAATTGTGGCGGATCTCGCCCGCGCGGGTGAACTAGGCGATCTCTCCGTCGCGGATGCTCTCGGCCGTTTCCGGGCTACCGTCGAAGCCGGGCTGAAGAAGATTCTCTCCAAAATGGGTATCTCGACGCTGGCCAGCTACATGGGAGGGAAATTCTTTGAGATCATCGGCCTGGATGACGAAGTGGTGAGGACGTTTTTCCCCGGTACCCGTTCGCAAATTGGCGGCCGCACCTGGAATGACCTGGCGCAGGATGTTCTGGACCGGCATCGCCTGGCTTTCGAATCGCCTTCCGGCAAGCTCGATTTTGCTGGATATTACCGTTTTCGCCACGGCTTTGAACGCCACGCTTTCGCGCCTGATGCCCTTCGCAAGCTTCAGAAATCGGTCAAGGAAAATGATGCCGAATCCTACGCCAACTTTGCCCGGGAGGTTGAGACCCGTGAGCCGCTCGCCATCCGTGACCTGCTGCGGTTCAAGCCGCGCGAGGCGGTTCCAGTCCAAGAGGTCGAGCCGGTGGAGTCGATCCTTCGCCGCTTTACAACCCAGGCCATGTCTCTCGGCTCACTCAGTCCTGAGACGCAGCGCACGCTGGCCATTGCCATGAATCGCATCGGTGCAAAGTCAAACACCGGCGAAGGTGGCGAGGATCCACACGTCTACGTCGAGCTATTCAGCGGGCTTTCTGCGGAAAACAAGATCAAGCAAGTGGCTTCCGGCCGGTTTGGTGTGACCCCGGAGTACCTGGCAAGAGCTGAGCAGCTTGAGATCAAAATGGCGCAGGGATCGAAGCCGGGCGAGGGCGGCCAGTTGCCGGCTCACAAAGTGACTCCCTTCATTGCCAAGGTGCGCCGCGCCGTCGAAGGTATCTCCCTGATCTCACCGCCCCCGCATCATGACATCTATTCCATCGAGGATTTGGCGCAACTGATTTACGACCTTCGCCAGATCAATCCCCAGGCCAAGATCGGCGTAAAGCTGGTTTCGCAGGCCGGCGTGGGGACGGTAGCGGCGGGCGTCGCAAAAGCAGATGCGGATGTGGTCCTCATCAGCGGGCATGATGGCGGTACCGGAGCTTCACCACTGAGTTCGATGAAGAACACGGCATCGCCGTGGGAATTGGGGCTTGCCGAGGCCCATCAGGCCTTGGTCGCAAACGGGTTGAGGAACCGCATCCTGCTTCGAGTGGATGGCGGTCTCAAGACGGGCCGTGATGTGGTCCTGGCGGCGATTCTGGGCGCAGAAGAATTCGGCTTCGGTTCAGCCGCGCTGGTGGCGCTCGCTTGTGTGATGGCCCGCCAGTGTCACTTGAACACCTGCCCCGTCGGTGTCGCCACCCAGCGCGAGGACCTCCGCGCCCGCTTCCCCAATGATCCCGGCCGTCTGATCAATTACTTCGTTCACGTGGCGCATGAAGTCCGCGCCATTTTGTCTCAATTAGGCTTCCGGTCACTCGCCCAGGTCTCCGGGCGGACGGATTTGCTTGAGCCGACCGGCTACAGTGTTCCAGGCCGCCAAGGCAAGTTGGAATTGAGGCGGATCCTCGAATACCCAACCAGTCGGGAGACCGCGGTGGCTGGTTCCAGCCGCGCCGAACACGTTGTCGATCGCCTCGCCATGAAGATGATGGAGGACATTCGGCTTCCCCTGGAAGAAGGGCAGCCAGTGGTCCGCCACTATGCCATCCGCAATACGAATCGAACCATCGGCGCTCGTGTGGCCGGCGAAATTGCCCGCCAGCACGGGAATCGAGGCCTGGAAGGAACATCGGCGGAGTTTCGCTTTGACGGCACGGCTGGCCAGAGCTTTGGCGCATTTCTGGTGGAGGGCGTCCGGCTAGTTCTGGAGGGCGAAGCCAATGATTACGTGGGGAAAGGAATGGGTGGGGGAGAAGTTGTCATCCGGCCGCCCCACGGAAGCCGATTCCAGTCTCACTTAAACACGATTCTCGGCAATGCTGCGCTTTATGGCGCAACTGGCGGCTGTTTGTTTGCTGCGGGCCGTGCCGGAGAACGGTTCGCGGTTCGCAACAGCGGCGCCGTTGCCGTTGTGGAGGGAACTGGCGACCATGCGTGCGAATACATGACCGGTGGCACGGTCGTCGTGCTGGGTGATACGGGACGCAACTTTGCGGCTGGCATGACGCATGGCGTGGCTTTCGTGTTTGACCCATTCTCCAAGTTCGAGCAACGCGCGAATGTCGAACTCGTCCGGATTGAACGTCTTTTTGATCCGCATGAAGCAGAGACGGTTTGTGACCTTGTTACGTCCCATTACCAAAAGACAGGAAGTGAGCGCGCCCGCCATATTCTTGACTCCTGGCTGGAAGCCCGGCAGCATTTCTGGAAGGTTCAGCCTCGAGGCGTAACGGCAGTGGCTGTCCGCAGCAGTACATCCGCATCCTACTCCCGCAGCAAGATTGCTCGCGTTTCCTAACGGAGCTTCCCTACTGCCTTTTGCACCGAACCGTTTCCTTCCCGTGTGACGAGAACGCGGGTCCCGGTGCAGGTGGGGCGTCGCCGTGGCCGCTTCCCATCTCCCGGACGGCCTCGACAGCCGCGCTTACGGGATACCTGACAGCAACGGTCAAGAACTCGCACACCCGTCCAGGGACCGGATTACGGCCCGGACTGCGCCCTGCCTGGGGAGATGATGGTACCCGCCGGGGACTGCTTGCTACTTGGCTTCAGGCAGTGTCACTTCAAGAATACCATTTGAAAGTCGGGCGACTGCCTCTGTGGGGTTTACCTTTGGCACCAAGTCAACCACTTGCAGTAGCACGGGCCGGGGAGAGACTGGGTCGTCTGAACCAGCCGGTTCGCTTATGAGGTTTTGGCCCAGGATGATCACGCGTTGCGGAGAAACCCCCACTGCGACTTCTGGACCGATGAGGGAGTTGACTCGGGCGCGGATGCGAATCTCCTGACCCGTATCAAGCACCTCCAGACTCTCTGATTTGCTAAGTTCCTGTTCAGCTTTGACCCAATCATCAAGATCGTGTCCGACTTCGCAGCCCCTTGCCTCGTAAAGTTCGTAAGCTCGTGAGGAGATCACTTGGTGGACTGTGCCTTGCAGTGTCTCAAGGTCTTGTCCTGTGAGGATCCTGGGTGGGTTCACCGGTTGAATTGCCATTCGTGCCGCTGTTCCGTCTTTCATGGACTCCTCCTTTGGAAAGTTGATACATTATACAGTACTAAGTCATGTAGTAATAATTATTTGTTACTGTTGATGCTTTGCAGAAATGGCTTGGCGAGTGGCACAAACCCATGTTTGTCTGCCGGTCCGCCTCGCCGTGATTTCCTGCAGGAGCGCGCTCTGCCGCCAAAGGTAGTGAGGGTAGGGAACCGCGACTACGTGGGCGATTTGCGTGACAGTTATGGCACAATAGCACTTCGAGCGAGGCGCGGGATATGAAGATTGTGCCGAAGGCGGCCGGAAGCAAGTCTCGGACAAGTGTGGCCCGGAAGTACCGGGTGCTGGGGCGGGTTCAGGGAGTTGGATACCGCTTTTTCGCGCAGCGGTTGGCAACCAAGCTGGGCATCAGCGGCTATATTAAGAACCTTTGCGATGGCTCAGTTGAAGTCTACGCAATCGGCGAGGAAAGCGACCTCGATGCCTTCAAGAGGCAATTGGCACAAGGTCCGATCGCAGCGTCCGTGGCGTCCATCGAAGAGAGCGAAGAAGCGGTTCGCAGCGACTACAATGGCTTCTTTATTGAGCATGGATAATGGCGCATCACTTCAAAGCCGGCAAACACGTCATCGGGCCAGGGCACCCGATCTTTTTTATTACGGGACCTTGTGTGATTGAGAGTGAGAAACATATCTTGAAAATGGCCGCAAGTCTTGCGGCTTCGGCGCAGGCTCTGAAAATCCCTCTTATCTTCAAAGCTTCCTACGACAAGGCGAATCGAATCTCGGCAAAGTCATATCGCGGACCCGGAATCGAAAAAGGGCTTGAGCTTCTAAAGAAAGTCCGGGAAAAGACGGGCTTGCCCGTCCTCACCGACGTCCACGACGTGCGGCAAGTGGAGGCAGCGGCTGAGGTCTGCGATGTGATTCAGATTCCTGCATTTCTCTCTCGGCAGACGGATTTGTTGCTCGAAGCCGGACGATCGGGAGCTGTGGTGAATATTAAGAAGGGTCAATTCCTATCACCCTGGGAGGTTCGCCACGCGGTAGAGAAGGTCGAAAGTACCGGGAATCACGGCATCATTATCACCGAGCGCGGGTCTTCATTCGGGTATAACAACTTGGTTGTTGACATGCGTGGCATTCAAGTGATGCGCGAGTGGGGATACCCTGTGGTGCTGGACGTGACTCACGCGCTGCAATTGCCGGGAGGACAAGGAAAGCAAAGCGGCGGCCAACCTGAGTTTATCCAGACTCTAGCACTGGCGGGTGTTGCAGCAGGAGTGGACGGTGTGTTCATGGAAGTTCATGACCGCCCCTCGCAGGCTCTTTCCGACGGCGCCAATGCTCTTGACCTTCGCAACTTTGTGCCACTGGTCCGAAAACTTGTAGAACTTGGGTCGTTCATCCGGCGACGGAAATAGATTCTGCGGGATCACCCATGAACTGCGGAGGTTTGCGCACATGATGCGTCTAGCTTCAACTTGGATCGTCATCCCGTTCCTGATCGCAATCCTGGCCGCTCCGGCCGAAGCCCAGGACTCCTCGGAAATTGCAAAGCTCTTCAAAGAACACGACCTGAAGCAGAACATCGTGAAGCCTCCCAAGGGCCTGTTAAAGCATCCGTACCTCGTCCCGAGCGGGCCTTACTTTCAGCTATTCGATTGGGACATGTACTTCATGGGTGTTGCCCTTAGCTACGATCAGGTGGGCCAGCCCGTGGCGGACTCCGTCAAGGATTTTCTGGAATTCGTAGACGCGAACGCCAACGATGAGGGGTACACGCCGCGCGAAATTGCGCCAGATGCCCTGTGGGCTTTGCCTGAAATGTGCAAGCCGTTTCTGGCCCAGGCGGCGCTTCGGGCTTCGTTGACAATGGGCGGCGCGGATTGGCTAAAGCCCTATTTCATCAGGCTTGAGCACACCATTGCCTTCTGGGAAAATACGCGGCGCTCGCCGGATGGATTCTTCCGATGGTATAACGGTGTGGAAAGCGGAGTCGATAACAATCCCGCGGTTTCAGCCCGACCCGCGAATGTAACGGAGGGGGTGGACCTGCAGTGCTACATTTACCGGGAGTATATGGCCCTGTCTATTTTGGCGGAAAAGCTGGAGCGCCCGCAAGAGGCCGCAGCTTATCGCAAGAAGGCGCAAGACCTGAAGACCCTTGTCCAAGGTAAAATGTGGTCCGATGAAGGTGGCACGTTCCTGAACATTGACTCCGCTACAGGCCAATTCGTGCGCATCAAGACGTGGACCAACTTCGTCCCACTGTGGGCGGGGATCGCAACTCCCGCACAAGCCAAGCGCAGCATTCAGCAGCATTTATTGAACCCTCGTGAATTCTGGGCGGTTTACGGCATACGCACACTAGCGCCCGGCGAGCCGCTTTATAACCCGCGCTCGGGTTACTGGCGCGGTCCCATCTGGGTGATCTCGAACTATCTCCTCATGCACGGGCTGATGAATTATGGCTACAAGAAGGAAGCTCGGGAATTAGGTGAGAAGACGGTGAGCCTGCTGGTCCGCGATCTGCGCGTGACCGGCGGCATGAACGAGTGTTATAACCCGGACACCGGCCAACCCACAGCGGGCGGCCATTTCCTGAGCTGGGACCTGCTCGGTGAGCATATGATCCAAGAGGCCCGGACCGGCTCAGACCCTACAGCTCTCAGGTCATTTTGAATTTCACTGTGTCCCGCTCCGCCGTTTCACAAATGGAAGAGCGCCGCATCGCTTTGAGAGCTAGTCGAGCCAGTACGCCCAGGATTGGCGCCTTCGTAGTGTCCACAGCCCTTGTTTACTGCCTCGTCACTCCAACGCCAAGGCCAACTCCTCGCCCTTTTCAATCGTGACCTCAGCCGGAAAAGCGAAAACAACCTCGTTTCCAGCTTTTCGCAGCTCGTGCGTCACGTTGCATGAGCCAAGCCTGGCAACGGACGAGTTTGAACCCGGGATTCCCGGCGCGAGCGCCACGGACCGGCACACTAAGCTGCCGTGAAGGACCGATAACGAAAAGGAAGTCGAGCTTTTATTCATTCGCTGCTCGAACAAGCCCCAACCGGAAGCCGTGGACCAGAAGGAGGAGAACCGCTTGGCATGGATAGCCGGTTTCGCCTCGACACTTTTTTCGACGCCGTGGTAGCAAAAGCCGTTCAGGGCCAGCAGCGCCGCCCAACTGGCCATGGGACGGGCGTAATGGTGGCCACACTCGGCTTCGTCCCAGGGGTTACGCCGCTCGCCATCATAACGGCGCCGGATATTTGAGATCAGTTCGATTCCTTCTGAAACTTTGCCGCGATAGAGCATCAAGATGGCAGCCGAGTATTCAAAGCCCGTCATCACCTCTTCAAAGTATGGAAAGGGTGTTTGCGGCCGGTTGCCATGAGGATAGTCACAAATGACGAGCGCCGGCTCATCGTTTAAGGCAAAAGTCCGCATGACACATTCATGATCGTAGAGCGTCCGTTTGTAATTGTATTGGTAAATAGATTCGAGAGCCTTTTGGATGTGTTGCGGGTCAAGCAGCAGGCCAAGGCCCGCGACCCGTGCGAAATACTGCCCCACGAGTTGGTCCACCAGGCAGCCTTCACCAAGTTGAAAGGTGGGATGCTCCGTGTTGGCGGAACCCATTCCTTCCATCAGCCCCTTCGCCACTTGATCCTGTGGAATCGAGCCGATCTTTTGAATGTAATACTCGCCGTTGAAGAGGTTGACGTCAATCCATTCGCTGCCCTGTTGGAAAAGCCGCTGGTATTCCTTAGCCGCTGCGGAGTCTCCTACGGTTCCTGCCATTTCCTCGCCCGCCCGGAGCGCGCCCAAATACCAAATGCCGCAAAGCGGATTCGGACCGATGAACTCCACGTCATAAGTGTTATGTTGCACGCCCTCCATTACCCCATCGCGATTCGCGTCCCAGCCTCCGGGAATCCAGGCAAACTCCAGCGCACGCTTCGCGGCCGGCCACAGATTGCGCAGCCATGGTGTATCGCCGGAGAGCCGCCAGTCATAATAGAGCTTCATGATGCAGGCCATCTGCCCATCCGCTGCGGCCACACCGAAGTGTTCGATTCCATAGGGAAGGAGTTCGCGATAATCCATTAATCCTTCAGAGTCTGTCAGGAAGCCGAACTGTTGTTCACGGAGCGAGCGGGAAAGTTGCGGGAAGACGTTCGCAATCGTGGCTTCGTATGCGTAAACGTGAGTGCAGTTTCCGAAGCAACAGCCGGATTGGTCATTCGAGCCCTCAAAGCCGTGGAAGGAGCCGTCCTGGGTGCGGAAGCTGGTCGGGGTGACCAACGTAGAAAGATTGGCTGAGGCTGCATCCAAGACGGCGCCGGGTAGCGTGGTCGCTCGCAGAGCTGAAGCGAACTGCTTCGTAAGGCTTTCGAGCTGGGGCAAATGCTCCGCGGTATATTCGGCGGCTGCCCAGGCGTCCTGGAAGCGGGCGCAGTAATGGTTTCCGATCAAATCGTTTTCGTGTCCTTTGGGCGCTGCCCAGCCGCACCGCGACGGCGTGCGGTTGGGAAAATGCCAGCCCAGAAGGAACGTAAATTGAGCCTTGCCGGCCGCCGGAATCTCACGTTGAAGGCAAAGAGAACCGATGGCCGTTCGGGCCGGTGCTTCCGGACCTAACTCACCGTCACTCGAAAAATCATCCCAGAAGAGCAATGGGCTTTCCCACCAACGGGCGCTGGGCCAACCTCGCAAATAGGTGAGCTTGCCACCATTTGTGCGCAATATGGCAAGGGCAAACGTTCCAGCCAGTGGGTTCGACGGCGGAAGAAAGGGATTTTTCATCAGCAAACCATCCAGCCGTTGACTCATGCGATGTTCATTAACGCGTCCGTATGCGCCGGTGGAATCACCGCCCTTATTGCTCTCCTTGCCCACCGGATTTTCAATCGAGAAGGCGATGGCAACTTTGGCGCGCGCCGCTCCTGGGTTGGTCACGGTGTACCGAAGGATGGCGGCGGGAAGGCCCGAATCGTCCGGTTCCAGCGGAATAAAAGGAGTGAAGGCTTCCAAGTTCACCTTGACAGGGAAATCGCCATCTTCAAAATCCACGTGGGCCAACGGAAACTCACCAGTAAATGTGCAAGAGGCAAGCCTCGGGAGACCGGGGACGTTGGCGGATCCGAGGCCGCTGGGTCCTTCATACGGAGGCAGAATGCGAGCTTCGACCACTCGCGCCGTGGGTTTTCTGTTTCCAACCTGGGCCCAAATCGAAGGGAAGGCATAATCTGGCGAATTGCCTTTATCCGGACGGTTGAAAATCCACCATTCCTGCAGTTGCCCGCGGCCGCCCAACCCGATGCTGCCAGCCCCCACTCCGCCCAAAGGGAAGGAAATCATCTTCCGCTGGTTACCTGTGAACCGGCGTGGGAATTCAATGGAATCTAGACGCGAGTCCGGCCTGAGTTGCTTCTGGTCCGGTTTTTCGGCATGAGCTCCACCTGCTACCCCACCGGGAATCGTCACTGCGCCCGCGCCGAGCGCCACGGTTTTCAGAAACCGTCTTCTACCCTTCTTTCTAATAGACTTTGCCATTTTTCAACCTCTTCTCTTCGGACAGCAGATAACATTTGACTCCGGTTCGTTTATCATACTTAACATCTTTGACATCTTTCCATTTTTCGCCTGGCGCCATCGTCAGGCAGGAGTTGGATTTCCGCATTCGGAGCAAGGCTTTTTCCAGTCCTGCCTCTTACTCCAAAACCGGAATCCCCCCCTTATTCGCACACTTCCTCTCTTGCCGGGAGGGTTATGGTAGCTTTTTCGGCTCCAAGCGCGTAAGAGAAATCCCGACCTAGACTCCTCGACCCGGAGATGTAACGCCAAACGAGGCAAGTTTGGGCCGTCTCCTTACTCCAAACCCATCCCCCCAATTGGAGTGGGCCGAGTGGCCGGACGGACGAGCGTGCGATCCGTTCTAGCCCTCCGGGAAATCAGCAAAAGGCCCTCCCCAGCTTTCCTACATTGCGGCGGTTGTGAGCCGTCCGTTATAATCAAATTGACTCCTGGTCCAAGAAAGTTTGGGCGCATCCGGATACCTCCGGGCAGGGAAACCTTCGGTTCTCGTATGCTCAATAGACTCCGCCCGCTTTTCCCTTATCTGGCGCGCTACAAAAAGCAATACGTAGCCGGTTTTGCTGCGCTTCTGGTGGCTCAGTGCGTCGGCGTGATTATACCGCTGATTATCAAGGCGGGAATTGATGGCATGATTCACCGCGTTGGCGCGGGCAGACTCCTGGATTATACCGGGCTGATCCTGGCGGTGGCGCTCGTCAAGGGTTTCTTCCAATTCTGGATGCGATGGATTCTGATCGGCGCTTCCCGTGACATTGAATACGACCTCCGCAATGATCTTTTCTCCCACCTCATGCGCTTGTCCCAGCGCTATTACAACCAGACCCGGACGGGCGACCTGATGTCGAAGCTGACCAATGACCTGAACGCCGTGCGCAACCTGGTGGGACCGGGCATTATGTATTCGGCATCCACGGTGGTGGTGGGCGTGGCCTGCATCGGCCTGATGATTCATCTCGATTGGCGGCTGACGCTGATGGCGGTGGCGCCGCTGCCGCTGGCTTCGATTGCCGTCAAGTTTTTCGGGCAGAAGATTCATGACCGTTTCGAGAAAATCCAGGCGATGTATTCAGAGGTCACGGAGCGGGTGCGGGAAAATCTAGCGGGCGTGCGCGTGATCCGCGCTTTCTGCCAGGAACCGGCGGAGATTGAAACATTCCGCGGCATGAGCCAGGAATTTGTGGAGAAGAACAAGCGCCTCATTTGGATCACCAGTTTCCTGTGGCCGTCGCTGGCGTTGTTGTTTTCTGCTTCTTTCCTGCTCATTCTACTGGTGGGTGGCCGCCACGTGATAGACGGCAGAATCTCCTTGGGCACTTTCACGGCTTTTAATCTTTACCTGATGTATCTGATCTGGCCCATCATTGCGCTGGGCTGGGTGACGAATCTGGTGCAGCGCGGACTTGCCTCGCTGCGGCGTCTCTGGACCATCTTCGAAGCGCAAACCGACATTGATGACCGCTCCGTTTCCCCCGATGCGCCGCGGAGTTTGCAGGGAGAGATAGAATTCTGCAATCTCAGTTTTTCCTATAACGGCGTTCCGGTGCTGACAAATATTAATCTCCACATTCCAGCGGGGAAGACGGTGGCGATTGTGGGGGCGACGGGATCCGGGAAATCGACTCTGGTAAGCCTTGTACCCCGGCTCTACGATGCCCCGGAAGGCAGCTTGCTGATTGACGGCGTGCCGGTCCGGCAGATCCCGCTGGCCGCCTTGCGGCAGGCCATTGGATTCGTCCCGCAGGAAAGCTTCTTATTCAGTGAAACGATCCGGGAAAACATCAAGTTCGGATCTCCCGCTTCGCCGGATGAGGAAGTGGAACGGGCCACGGAAATCTCAAACGTTCTGCCGGAAATCAGCAGCTTTCCCAAGGCTTTCGACACTTTTGTGGGTGAGCGCGGAATCACGCTTTCCGGCGGGCAGAAACAACGCACGGCCATCGCCCGAGCCGTCATCCGCGACCCGCGCATCCTGATTTTGGATGACGCGCTTTCCAGCGTCGACACCGGCACGGAAGAAAAAATTCTGAACCGCCTCACGGAAGTTATGGCGGGGCGGACCACGCTCATGATCTCCCATCGCGTCTCCACCATTCGTAATGCGGATGAAATCGTGGTGCTTGACCACGGAGAGATTGTGGAGCGGGGAACTCATGAAGAGCTCCTTAGCATGAACGGCTTTTACACCGAGCTTTACAACCGGCAACTGATCGAAGAGGCGCTGGAGAAAGAGGCGTAAGGACTGCTGAAGGCTTTCGATACGGCGGTCGATTTCGAATCTTCAACCGGAATTTTGATGTTGGCGGCACCCACAAACTAATATGGCGGATAACCTGCACGAAGAGGAAATTTTAGGCAAGGCTTACGACTCGCGGCTGATGAGGCGGCTACTAACCTATCTGGCCCCTTACCGCCTGGTGGTGGCCGTGGCCTTGGCCGCCATCTTATTTTACGGAATTCTGCAGGCCATTCCTCCCTACTTGTTGAAGCTGGAAGTGGACCTTTATCTCGATCCTCACAGTCATGGGCACATTCCGGCGCTCTTCGTTCATTTCCTGAACAAAAACCCAAAGACCGGAATCCTGCAGATCGCTTTCGAGCTCTTTCTGCCCTGTGTTATCGCAGCGTTTCTGCTCGAGTTTGGCCAGTCCTATGCCATGCAGTTGGTAGGGCAAAAGGTGATGTACGACTTGCGGAATCAGATATTCACGCACCTGCAGCGGCTGGAAATGAGCTTCTTTGACCGTAACCCGGTGGGCCGCCTGGTGACGCGGGTCACGACGGACGTCGATGTGCTGAACGACTTGTTCGCTTCGGGGGTGGTGGCCATTTTCGGAGATTTCTTCACGCTTCTGAGCATCGTCGTGGTGATGTTGAAGATGAACTGGAAGCTGGCGCTGCTCACGTTTTCAGTGTTGCCCCTGATAATTGTCACCACCATGGCGTTCCGCCGCGTGGTACGTGAATCCTATCGCCGTATCCGCATCGCCATCGCCCGCATCAACGCTTACCTTCAAGAGCACTTGAGCGGGATGGCCACCTTGCAACTGTTCGGCCGCGAAGAGAGGTGCTTGGAAGAGTTCGAGAACATCAACAGCACCCACATGGGGGCGTATAAAGATTCAATTTTGGCTTACGGCCTGTTCTACCCTGCGGTAGAATTCCTGGGCCTTCTGGCGGTCGCCATCATCATCTGGCGCGGCGGCGTGATGAGTCTGCATGGTGCGGTTTCCGTGGGCACGGCGATTGCCTTCATTCAATATTCCCAGCGATTCTTCCGTCCCATTCAGGATTTGAGCGATAAATACAACATCCTGCAATCCGGCATGGCCAGCTCGGAGCGCATCTTTAAGCTGCTGGATACTCCGGTGAACATTCAGGATCCCGAAGACCCGGTGGCTCTGAACGGCGAGGCGGCGCGCGTGGAATTCCGCGATGTCAGCTTCGCATATAACCCTGGCCAGCCGGTTGCGAAGAACGTGTCATTCACCCTCGATCCCGGAGAGACGGTGGCCGTCGTCGGACACACCGGCGCCGGCAAGACCACGCTCACCAGCCTGCTGCTGCGCTTCTATGAAGTGCAGGACGGAGAAGTGCTAATGAATGGAGTGGACATCCGCCGCCTTCGCTTGAGCGATCTGCGCAAGAACTTCGGGATGGTATTGCAGGATCCGTTCCTGTTCTCCGGGACGATTGAGAGCAACATCCGGTTGGGTACGGCGTGGATTACGGATGACGAGGTGAGGGAAGCGGCGCGGCGCGTGAATCTGCTGAACTTTGTGGAGAGCCTTCCGGAAGGCTTTAAGGAACCGGTGCGGGAAAGAGGCGTCACGCTTTCCACCGGCCAGAAACAGCTTGTCTCCTTTGCCCGGGCTCTTGCGCACAGTCCCAAGATTCTGATCCTGGATGAGGCCACGTCGAGTGTTGATCCTGAAACCGATCACATGATCCGCGAGGGCCTTCGTTCCCTCCTCCAGGACCGCACCGCGCTGGTGATTGCCCACCGCCTTTCAACCATTCAGAATGCCTCGAAGATCATCGTGATGCACAAGGGCCGCGTGCGCGAGATGGGAACGCACCGCGAGTTGCTGGAGAAGCGCGGGATTTATTACAAGCTCTACCAGTTGCAATACAAGGATCAGGAACTGCCCGCGGTCGAGAGCTATCCATCCGGGCGTATTGGAATCAGGGATTATGAACAATAGCAGGGGTGGGGAATCTAACAAGCGGAAGAGGAATTCCGGGATCCATAATGGAAATGATTTCAGCAAAAGCGTTCGCAGGAGGAATGCCAGGCGTTATCGGGAGGGAACCAATGTCGTAGTTCTTGATCCCGATGTTTCGCGTGTTTTCCGGATTCTGAGTCAGTAAACAGAACCCTCCGCAGCGTTGCGCGATTTGCCAAGGAACTCCATTTCCGGAAGTCCGCTGAACAATCCCGCTGAGGCTTGATTGCCTTATGGCTGAGGTCTCCATCATGATGGTGGCAGGCGAGCATTCGGGTGATGTCTATGGAAGCCAGCTTGCCTCGACGCTCCGCGAACGGCTGCCGGAGGTTGAGATTTTCGGTTGTGGCGGGGAGGAGATGCGCCTCGGCGGGGTCCAGACGGTGGTGGATGCGCATCAGTTCGCGATGGTCGGAATCACCGAGGTGGCAGCAGGCTTGCCTCGCGCCTATCGGGCTTTTCATCTATTGCTGCGCCAAGCTGCAAACCGCAAGCCCAAGCTTGCGGTGCTGATTGATTCGCCTTCGCTCAATATGCGCTTGGCAAAACGGTTGAAGCGGATGGGTATTCCTGTCATGTACTTCATTAGCCCGCAGATTTGGGCCTGGAAAAAGTGGCGCTTGCGGCAACTGACAAGTTTGGTTGACCGGATGGTTTGCATCTTTGATTTTGAGGAGGAGATTTACCGGAAGGTTGGGATTCCGGTCAGCTATGTGGGGCATCCCCTGGTGGACCGGGTGCGGCCCCGGCGCAACCGCGAGCAATTCTTTAATGAGACAAGAATGAATCAGGACCTGCCACTGGTAGCGCTGCTCCCCGGCAGCCGGGCCATCGAGCTTAGCTATAACTTGCCACCCATGATCCATGCAGCCGCGCGATTGGCCGCTGCGAGACCCATCCAATTCGTGCTGGCGCTGGCCCCTGGACATGACAGAGTAGAGGCCGAATCCCGCATTCACCAGATTGACCCACGCCCCTTGCCTCTTTGCATCCTGGCCAATTCAACCTACGATGCACTGGCACACTCGACCGCCGCAGTGGTGGCGAGCGGCACGGCGACGGTCGAGGCGGCGCTTCTCGAATGCCCGATGGTGGTGGTTTACCGCATCTCTCCCGTCACCGCATTTTTCGCGCGGTTCATGCTGGATGTTCCCTTTTATAGCATGGTCAACCTGTTAGCGGGCAAGCGGGTGGTGACGGAACTGATTCAGAAAGATTTGACGGCGGAGCGAATTGACGCGGAGTTGAAGCAATTGCTGGACTCTCCTTCGCACCGTGAGGCGATGAGGCAGGAACTTCGCGGCATCCGGTTGCGCCTCGGCGGTAGCGGGGCCATCGGCCGGGCTGCCAGTGTGGTTATAGAAATGTTAAAAACCACGGAGTTAATGCCCAGGCTATCGTAAGCTCTAAGTAGGACGCGGGAATAAAAGCTCCAATGCCTGACATCTTAAGTGTAGCGAAGAGCTTGCCCGGAGCGAAGCGAACGGGATCCCTGTCATTTATTTTCAATGCAATACGGGGTTTCTTCGCTTCGCTCGGCATGACAGTTCAGCGTTTTTCAGCAACCTGCGAAGTGCAGGCGGCGAGTCGCGCCGGTCACCGCCCGGGCCGGAGCAACGATTCCCGATGTTATATAATCAAAGTAATTGAGGAAGCAGGACCGGTGCGCGCTACCCCGCATGGTTCCGGGTTTCCAGATAAGAGGTATCAATCCATTCGCCGATACAGACCTCACTCGTGCAGGGTTCTCGAAGCACGGAGCCGCACATGACGACACGTCGGGCACGGTCCAGGACTGAACCCAAAGGAGGAAGCTTGTGGAAACAGGAGCAGATCAGGCCGTTCGTTATCATGGCCATAGCCATTTTGTGGGCGGCGCTGCCAGCTTCCGGCCAGACTCCATCTTCGCGTTTCGAGGTCACGCATTACAACATTGACGCGACGCTGTACCCTTCGACCCACGTCCTTGCAGCGAAGGTTGCCGTCGATCTGACTCCAAGAACCGACCTCACGGAAGCAGACTTCACACTGGATAGCGCTCTTAGAGTGAAAAAAGTGATCGATGCGCAAGGACAGCCCGTCTCCTTTCAGCAGCAAGGGTTGAGCTTGAGCCTTTCCTTCCTGAATCCGCTTCCCCAGGGTAAGCCGGCCATGGTCGCGGTGGAGTACAGCGGCCTGCTGGCTTCGGCGGACGGCAGCCCAGTTGAGGATTTGAAACTGGCCTATGTGGGTACCGAAGGGTCTTATCTTCTCTATCCCGCCTGTTGGTTTCCTGTGAATCAGTATGGCGTGAACCGCTTTTCCTCCACCCTGAGGATCACCGTGCCTTCCGGCGAGACGGTGATCGCTTCAGGTGAAGCTGCGCAGCCGGAAACGGCATCGGACGGGGTGACCTACACTTTCAATTATGCTCACAGCTCATTTCCGGGCACCGTCATTGCGGGCAAGTACTCCATCCAGCCGGTGACGGCAGCGGGGGCGAACATCACGATCTATCTGAAGCCCGGCCAGGGAAAGTTTGCGTCGAGCTACGGGGATGAGGCCCAAAAATGCCTCGAGTTCTACTCAACCAAGTTTGGGCCGCTCCCCGACGGCCACCTTTCCATCGTCGAAATCGACAATGAAACGGTGGGTGGATATTCGGCTCCCGGCGTGGTGGCGTTAGCCAGCCGTGGGTTCAGCCAGCCTGTGAATGTAAAGCTGCTGGCGCATGAGATTTCGCACCAGTGGTGGCGTTGTCTGGTAAGCCCGGCGTCACCAGATGACGCTTTTTTGGACGAAGGCTTAGCCACTTATTCTGCGGCCATGTACTTGCAGTATGCGGAGGGCGAGGGGGCTTTCGAGACCGAGATGCAGCAGATTTCCATTGGCGCCCTGACTCACGAAAGTGCGGCGCCCATTGCCCAGGCGTCTCAGTTGCACGAATTCACGCCGGAGTACGAGTCCGTGGTCTTTGACAAGGGCGCAATGGTGTTCCACATGCTCCGCTGGGTGATTGGTAACAGTAATTTTATGAATACTTTACACGCCATGGCCCAACAGTACGCCTGGAAATCGATTTCCATCCGCCAATTCCAGAAGCTTGCAGAAACTGAGAGCCACCAGCAGCTTACCTATTTCTTTGCGCAGTGGGTCGATTCGACGGGCGTGCCGCAGTTCAAGCAAAGTTGGGCTATTTACCGCACCCAGACCGGCTATCAGGTGGTGGGAAAGGTCCAGCAGGATCTCGACATCTTCCGGATGCCGATTGACATCCGCGTCTACGTTCGCGGCCGGCCCATGGTGAACGACCGCCTGGAGATGGTGGGTACCGCCGCCGACTTCACCATTGACACCAAGGGGCGTCCCACCCGCGTGGTTATTGATCCGGCGAGCGCGATCCTGAAATACACGGCGCAGACGAAGATTCAGGTGGAGATGGCCCGGGCGGACCAACTCTACCAAGAGCAGGCTTACTTCGAGGCCATCAAAGCTTACCGCCAAGTGCTGGAGTTGAATCCCAATGATTCCCTGGCTCATTACCGCATCGGCGAGACGCTCTTCAAGCTGCACAACTACAATGCGGCGCTCGAGGAGTTCCGGCAGGTCTTGAACGGAGACTTGCAACCCAAGTGGGTCGAGGTTTGGAGCTATCTGGAGATCGGCAAGATATTCGATGCGACCGGGCAGCGCGACCGCGCCTTGAATGAGTACCAACGGGCGCTGCAAACCAACGACAACACTCAGGGCGCTCTAGACCAGGCTAACCTCTACATGAAGAAGCCCTACGCTGAAAAGTCGAAATCCATCACTTGAAGCACCGGATACCACCGGGTGCCAGCCGGTTCTCCTGCGGCAAGTTCAGCGACCCTGGAGTCAACCAAGCTCCGGGATTTTTTGGATTGATGAAACCCCTAACGGAACTCCCGCATCTTATTGAATGCAAGGCAACAAGTATTGCATACACCTTTGTTGGAAATATCCCTAGAGCCTCAAATGTCCGTGAAACCGGTCAATGGCGCGATCTCAAGGGTCTGCGCTTTCGAGCTAGTGTCATCAACGTCTAATTAATTGAGAAGGGTTGGATGTGGAAGATTGAGCTACCCCAGAGGCCGGTTATTGAAATGGAGACCGCCGCTACAGCCGCGAAAACGTACCACTACCCGCTTTCGCGCCGGATGGTCATAACCTGTGCAAAGATGAGATCTTTTGAGCCGTGTTTGATCCGGCTGCATTGAACAAGGAGGATTTTTCAAATGCGTCGCATTAACAAACAGTTCTGGCGCGACAACTTTATGGGCCTCAGCCTGACGCTGATTGGCCTGCTGCTTCTCTCTTTATCGCTCGTCACGCACTACAACCGGAAAGGCGATGTTCATTTTGCATTGGCCAACGGAAGCGGGCTGACGGGCGCCGACATCGACTCACTTCAGCGAATGAACGAAGCCTTCGAGCGGATTGCCGATAATGTCAGGCCGGCCGTCGTGAGCATTCAGTCCCTTCATGTGGTTAAGGTCCAGCAGTCGCCTTTTATGATGGACCCCTTCTTCCGGCAGTTCTTCGGCAACATGTTCCCCAACGTCCCGCAGCAACAGAAGGAGCACGCTCTAGGTAGCGGTGTCATTGTTTCCTCAGACGGCTACATCGTTACCAACAACCACGTCATCAAGCAGGGCAAGGATATCAAAGTGACGCTTCCTGACCACCGGGTTTTCAGCGCCAAAGTGGTGGGAGCTGATCCGCAAACGGACGTCGCCGTGGTCAAAATTGACGCCACGGGTCTTCCTACAGTGCCTTTTGCCGACTCTTCCACTCTTCACGTCGGAGACATTGTGATGGCTTTTGGCAATCCCTTCGGGCTGAGCTTTACGGTGACTCGTGGCAGCGTCAGCGCCTTGGGCCGGGCTGGACTCGGCATCGAGCAGTACGAGGACTTTATCCAAACCGACGCCGCCATCAATCCCGGCAACTCCGGCGGTCCGCTGGTGAACATTCACGGCCAGGTGGCGGGCATCAACACCGCCATCTTCAGCACCAGCAGCGGTCCCAACGGTGAAGGTGGATTTAACGGGATTGGATTTGCAATTCCGGCGAACGTTGTGAAACATGTCATGCAGGACCTGATCAAGAACGGCAAAGTCAGTCGCGGCTACCTCGGTGTGGGTATTGAGGATCTGAATTCTGCCCTGGCCAAGCAGTTCAACGTGCCGGACACTTCCGGGGTGCTCGTGACCCAGGTTGAACCGGGATCGCCTGCGGAGAAGGCGGGACTGAAATCCGGGGACGTGATCCGCACGCTGAATGGCCAGAATGTGCCCAGCCGGGGTTTGCTCTCTTCCATCGTGGCCAATAGCAGCCCGGGAACTCAGGTCAACCTGGGCATCCTCAGAAATGGCAAGACGATGTCCATTAAGATGACCCTCGGCGAACAACCGGCCAATTTCCCAAGTGGAGGTCCTGGAGGTGGGCAAGGTCCAGGCATGGGCCAAGCTCCGTCTCAGGGCGCTTTGGCAGGCGTCCAAGTCCAAAATATTGACGCGGACATTCGCAGCCAGCTTGGTTTGCCCCAAAACTTGCACGGGGTTGTCATCTCGCAACTCGATCGCAATAGCCCCGCGGCACAAGCGGGCATCGGCCGTGGTGACGTGATTATGAGCATCGACCGCCATCCCGTGGCCAACGTGTCTGACTTCAACCGTCTTGCGGCCGCGGCAACGGGGCAGACGCTGATCCGGCTGTACCATCAAGGTGGAATTGTCTACGTTGTGGTCTCACCCAGCAGCGGTGGCAACGGGGATAACAATCCGTAGGACTCATTCCTCAACGGGCTGGCGGCGGAATCTCCATGCCGCTGCCAGCCTTCAGATGATCCCAAAGGCGGGCATATCAAGCCGAAGCTGGATTGTGTGGGGGAATGTCAGGCGTTGGAGACGGCTTGGTCTTGGCCTTTGCCGGAACCGGCCGCTGGCGGCGGAGCGCCCGCTCCGTGGCACTTCTTATACTTCTTGCCGCTGCCGCACGGGCAGGGGTCGTTGCGGCCAATCTTCTCTTTGCGGATGACCTGCTGAGGCTTTTCCATGGCGGCGCCCGCCCCCACCATTTTCATCTCCGCCTGCTCGCGCCGCTTGCGGCGCTGGTACTGCTTGATCATTTCCTCTTCTTCTTCGGGCGTGCGCAGCAGGAACAGATAACGCAGCGATTCGTCCTCGATGCGGTCCATGAGCGCTTCAAACGTGTCATAAGCCTCGCGCTTGTACTCCACCAGCGGATCCCGCTGTCCATAGCCACGAAGGCCAACGCCTTCCTTCAGGTGGTCCATGGTCAGCAAGTGGTCCTTCCAAAGCGAATCCACCACTTGCAACAGGATCATGCGTTCGTGGGAGCGCATGCGTTCGCTGCCCCACACCTTTTCGCGTTCCTCGTAACGGTCATGGACGATTTGCTTCAGATCGTCCGTGGTGATATCGATGACTTTCGGATCAAATTGCAGGTTTTCAAACTTGCGGAGATCGATACCAAAGCGGCCCCAGAACTCCGCGCGCAAGCCTTCAATGTTCCATTCGTCAAAGCGCTTATCCTTGGGGCAGAAAGTGGCCACCAGCCAATCCACCACGCGGTCGGCCGAATCGAAAATGGTTTCTTTCTGGTCCAGGCCTTTCAGCAGCTCGTTGCGGCGGCCGTAGATGGTTTCCCGCTGCTTGTTCATCACATCGTCATATTCCAGCAGGTGCTTGCGGGATTCGAAGTTCTGCGCCTCCACGGACTTCTGCGCGGCCTCAATGCGCTTGGAGATCAGGCGGGACTCGATCGGCACGCCCTCTTCCATTCCCAGACGGTGCATGATCTTGGAGATCCGCTCACCGGCGAAGATGCGCAACAGGTCATCCTCCAGCGACATGTAGAAGCGGGATGATCCCGGATCGCCCTGGCGGCCGGCGCGGCCCCGCAACTGATTATCAATGCGGCGGGACTCATGCCGTTCGGTGCCCAGGATGTGCAATCCGCCAAGCGCGACCACCTGGTCATGCTCGACATCGGTTGTGGACTTATGGCGGCTGACGAACTGCGCCCATTTTTCGCGCCAGCGTTCGTAAGCCTCGTGGTAGGTCTTGAACTCTTCCTCGGGGGCGCCCACTTGCGGCCGCTCCGGAGGCTCCGGATCAATTCCTTGTTCGCGGTATTTCTCCGGAGACTTGCGGAAATCCTCCCGGGCCAGAAATTCCGGATTGCCTCCCAGCAGAATATCCGTGCCGCGCCCGGCCATGTTGGTGGAAACGGTCACCGCGCCGATGCGCCCCGCCTGGGCCACGATCAAGGCTTCGCGCTCGTGCTGCTTGGCGTTGAGGATGTTATGCTTCAGTTCGCGCTGGCTCACCACTTCCGCGAATCGCGCCGGAGAGCATTGGATGCCGATCAGGTAGTCGAGGACGGGCAGAATTTTGTCAGTATTGGCGGCGGGGGATGATCCATTGCTGGTTTCTTTCACCAGCCGGATAATACCTTGAACCACGCCCGGGCCGGTGATCAAATCCTGGGAGTCAGCGGCGCTGCGCTTCACCGATTTCAAAAGCGCCTGCAGAAAAGTGGCATTTGCCTCGGAGCCGTTGGCCGTGCCCTGGAATGCTTTCTGGCTCAGCACTTTTTGAACCTGAGTCGCAGGGACTTCGGCCCGCGTCAACCATTCGAAGGCCGGACCGTGCCGCTCCACCAGGGATTCCGCCCACCTCTGAACCTTGGGGCCTTCCAGTCCTGCCGCTTTCAGCAGTTCAAGCAAGCGCAGCGGCAACGCTCCGGATTTACGAAGGACGGCGCTGAGCTTTTCCGACTTCTCAATGGCAATGGTGCCCACCAATACCGGCTGGCCGCGCAGGTGAAATTCTTTGATTTCCTCGATCACGGCATTGAACTTTTCCCGTTCCGTGCGGTAAACCACGTCGGGATTTTCCATGCGGATCAGTTCCCGGTTCGTCGGGATCACCACCACTTCCAGTTCATAAATCTTTTCAAATTCCGCTGCCTCGGTTTCCGCCGTGCCGGTCATGCCGGCGAGCTTTTTGTACATGCGGAAATAATTCTGAAAGGTGATGGTGGCAAGAGTCTGGTTTTCCTTTTCAATCTTGACGCCTTCTTTGGCTTCAATCGCCTGATGTAAGCCATCACTCCAGCGGCGCCCGGGCATCAGGCGGCCGGTAAACTCATCCACGATAATGACTTCGCCATCCTTCACCACATAGTCTTTGTCGAGGTGGAACAGGGCGTGCGCCTTCAGCGCCTGGTAGATGTGGTGGATGTAATCCGCATTGGCGGGGTCGTAGAGATTCTCCAGTCCCAGCAGCTTCTCGGCTTTTTCAACGCCAGGTTCCTTGATGCTGGCGGTGCGCAGCTTCTCATCCACGTCGTAATCTTCTCCCGGCGTGAGATGCGGAATAATCTTGTCAATGCGGTAATACTTTTCAGTGGATTCTTCGGAGGAGCCGGAAATAATGAGCGGAGTGCGCGCTTCGTCAATCAAAATCGAGTCCACTTCATCGACGATGGCGTAATGGTGCTCGCGCTGCACGCAATCGGCGAGCTCGAACTTCATATTGTCGCGCAAATAGTCGAAGCCGAACTCGTTGTTGGTGCCGTAGGTGACGTCGGCGTGGTAAGCGTTGCGGCGCTCATCGTCGTCCAGGTCATGGACAATCACGCCCACGCTCAGGCCCAGCAGGCGGTAAATAGGTCCCATCCAGGCAGCGTCGCGCTTGGCCAGGTAATCATTCACCGTAATGACATGGACGCCTTTGCCTTCGAGAGAATTCAGATAGACGGGGAGCGTGGCGACCAGCGTCTTGCCTTCGCCCGTCTTCATTTCCGCGATCTTGCCCTGATGGAGGACCATGCCTCCGATCAGTTGAACGTCAAAGTGGCGCATGCCCAGGGTGCGGCGGCCGGCCTCGCGGCACAAGGCAAACGCCTCCGGCAGGATGTCATCGATGGTTTCGCCCGCAGCCAGGCGCTGCTTGAACTTGGCGGTAAAAAGCGGGAAATCCGTGTCCGCAAGTTTCTGCATTTCCGGCTCAAGCCGGTTGATGGACTCCACCCGGGCCTCAAGCGCCTTCAGCTCGCGGTCGTTCTTGGTGCCGATGACCTTGCCCAGCGCGATTTCAAAAAATCTACTTCCCATGCGTCTCCAATATTTAGATGCTGAACCTAGCTATCTAATCCATTCTAGGGGCGCTTCCGCGGATTAGCAAGCGACGGATATCCCGGGTGGTGGCGCTCGGAGCTTACCCAGACCGGGAGCGGGGAAAACCGCAGAGGACCCAGGTCCGGCCACCGCCACCACAACGCCACCCGGTGCCAAGCCAAACCGGAAACCCTCCGACCAAACCTAAGATTCCACAGACGACAAAATAACTCCTTTGTTTTTTGTTAAATGCTTAGCTTTGGTCGAAAAATGCATGTTACCCTTTTAGATTCAATCGATTACGAGAATTCTTAGCTTTGGCATTTAGCCCTTTCCCTTGAGACTTCCTTTGTTTTCAATAAGTTTTAGGTTTGTTTCTGAAAGGAATCCCTTAGTGCTCCGATTCGATCTTCCCGGTGCGATCCCTGGGGCACGAGGACTTCTGGGCAATGGCGCGGCGAGCTTCAGGCGCTGCCGTGAGTAATACCTTTGAATTCGTAGGGATACTCCCTTGCAGGGAATTTGGAGTCGCGTACAAGGAACAATCTATACGCCCGACACGAAGACAGGCGCTACGAGGGTTAGCCAAACGCTAACAAAATACTGGATGTTTGTCAAGGGGAAAGATAGATTGTAGCGCCGGTGTTCCCACCTGCATTTGATTTAATCCGAGCGTTATCCTCAGCACCATTGACGCTCCGGCGTGGGACATCCGCCGCCAGTCCGATGCGCGGATGAGGACAGCCGCGCTACAGCGAGAGCCTTGCGCACTAAACCGTAGAGTTGTACGATAAACCGCCAAAAGGAACCTCGCGGGCTACACCACAAAACAACAAGGGAGGTGCACTATGATAACTTCTGGATCTTGGATCTTTGCGGGGTTGCTAATCGTGGGGCTCACGGCGGCATCGCCTGCCGCCAGGGCCGCCGGCAAGGAAGAGCAGGAAATCCGCGGGCTCGAACAGCGCTTTGCGGCGGCGGTCCGGGCCAAGGACGTGGACGCCATCATGAAGGCGTATGTGCCGGGCAGAGAGTTGTTTGTCTTCGATGTGGACCCCCGCGCCAGCACGTTGGCTTCGACGACTACAAGAAAGACTGGCAGGGCTTCTTTAGCGCCTTCCCGGGTCCGGTTGACAAGTTTGAAGTCGATGACCTTCACATTGTGACCGGCAGGATGCTGGCCTACTCGCACTGTATTCAGCCCCTGATCGTGACCGCAAAGGATGGCTCGAAGTTCAGCATCACCCTGCGGGTGAGCGACTGCTATCGCAAGATCAACGGCAAGTGGTTGATTACCATGGAGCACGTTTCCGTTCCGGTCGACCTCGAAACCGGCAAAGCGGACCTGGCCTCAAAGCCCTGATTGTCCCCGGCGAAGCGGAGTGGCCACGGGTAGTGTTTTTCCGTCCGTGGGCCTTTCGGGGTAGGGGGAATCAAAGCACGAGTAAAGGCGGCGACCTGCGAATTGCAAAATGAATGTGGCAAGTTGACACTGGAGTCTCATCCAAACTTCGAGTGCTGTCATTCTGAAGCGAGCGTAGCGAAGCGAAGAATCCCTGTATTTGATGTCTTTCAGGGCAGCGAATGGGCGAACATACTCGGCGGGGTTTGCCACGAGAAGAAATACCGGGATCCTTCGCGGAGTTTACCCTGAGCGAAATGCCGGGATTCTTCGCTACGCTCAGAATGACAGGCGAAGGGATCAGGATGACAGCCCATAGCCGCGCGATGGCGTCCACGTCATGGATTCCCGCCTGCGCGGGAATGACGGCCATAGTGCCAGCGTCTCGCCCTTCGCTGTCACCCCCGCATGGGCGGAGGTCCATGCCGCGACCGGCATGCAGTGGATTCCCGTCTGGCTGGAATGACGGTTTCCTTGTGTCAGCGGGGCAGACGGAAATGCTTTTATTAAGGTATACTACAGGATGAAAGCCGCGACGCTTTCGGGGCGGGGTCAGCCTGGTTCCGCCAATCCTCTGGCAGCATTGAAGAAGACAAAAAGCAAGAGACAAGAGACAAGAGACGAGTGACGAGATAGGAAGAGGGAATGTTTGCATCTCGTCACTGCCCTCGCCTCTTGTCGCTGGAATCTGCCTTGTGCCTGGAGGTCTTGTGATCCCGAAGCAACGAAAGGGAACCGAGCTTTGGGGACAAATAGCGTATTATTCGAGTCTGGGATTCATCATACCGGCCGGAGCCATTGTGGGTGTGCTGATTGGCTGGGAGCTGGATCGTTTATTTCACACGGCTCCGGTGCTTGAGGTTGTTATGGCAGTGGCCGGAGGCGTGGGTGGTTTTATCGAACTTTTGCGGGTTCTGAAAAAAGCCGAAGATCGTGGCGGAATGGAAGATGACGGAAAGGGAACTTAAAAAGGCTGAAATCCGGATGCCGCGCTGGATGGCGGCGCTCCTGGCGGTGGTCTGCGCCTCCTTCCTGATCCAAGGCGAATGGAAATTTACGCTGGGGTTGATGCTAGGCGGGGCGGCCGGAATCCTGAATTACCTCTGGCTCTATGAGGCCGTGAATTCCATGTTTTCCGCCGGCGCGGCCAAGGTTCCCCGGCCCATTCTGATTAAAATGGTCCTGCGCTACCCGCTGATTTTCGGCGGGGTTCTTTTTTTCTACTGGACGGGATGGCTGCCTTTTAGCGGCATCATCGCCGGGTTGTTCATTCCGGTGGGCGGAATGTTGCTGGAGGGTGGCCTGCAAGCGGCGAAGTACCTGTTCCGTAAGGACCCTGCGCCGGCTTACGAGCGTGCGCCAGCGATCGATCAAGGCTCCGTGGGCAAGGAACGCCAATTAAATACGAAGGAAAACAGACACAACAATGTGGTTCACGGCAATCCTGAATAAATTCTTGGCGGCTCCCGCCGCCTGGTTGATGGTTCGTTTCGGGCAGACTCCGCCCGACCCCTCGCACCCTATTCCCAACTACGTAGGAATGGAAGTCCTGGTAATAATTTTGATCGTCGCCGCGGCCCTGATCCTGCGCAGCCGCCTCTCCGTGGAGAATCCCGGCACATTTCAAGCCCTAATGGAAGAGGTATTCAAATTCACCAAGGACACCGGGGATGACATCATTGGCCAGAACAGCTCGCGCTTCCTGCCCTTGCTCGGAACGCTTTTTATTTTTACCCTGATTTGTAACCTGCTGGGAGTGATTCCGAGCCTTGAGACTCCTACTGCGCATATCCAGGTGACTCTGGGCTGCGCCGTGGTGGCCTTCCTTTATTACAACTATCACGGCGTGCGGCACCATGGCGTGGTGGGTTACTTGAAGCATCTGTGCGGTCCCATGCTGGCCATGGCGTTCCTCATGTTCCCCGTTGAGATTATCGGCAATCTCGGCCGGCTGCTCTCGCTCAGCGTCCGTCTTTACGCCAACATGTTTGTGGGCGCCATCCTGGAGCAGGTGTTCAGCGGCCTTGTGCCCGTGGCTATTCCGGCTTTGTTTACTGCGCTTCACATTTTTGTCGCGCTCCTGCAAGCTTATATTTTCATGATCCTGCCCGCGATTTATATTGCCATGGCCATCACCGAGGAACATTGACCGCTTTCGGACTTCATCATTCATACTCAAGGGAAAATCATTCATCCCTGGCTTCAAGCTGTACAGCGCCGTCAGCGTGAGACCGCCACTCCCCCGAGTTGGCGCGTAACCACCCACTGGCGGAATTTCATGATACTTCCTGCGGGCTTGCCGCGGGAATCGAGGAGGATAAAGTGAAGCGGCAACTTTTTCTGGTTATATCCGGGATTGTAGGCTTGTTACTCGCGGCGCCGCTGTTCGCCCAGACTTCAGGGGCGGCAACGGTGTCAGAGGGCCATGCGAAATGGGTAGTGATTACGGCAGGTTTCGCCATGGCCATTGCCTCGGCAGGTTGCGGCCTGGGGCAAGGCCGGGCCGCCGCGGGCGCCTGCGAAGGTTTGGCAAGGAATCCCGGCGCCCGGGCAGGTATCCAATTCCTGCTGATCTTTTCACTGATTTTGATTGAGTCGGAAGCGCTCTACACCTTTGCCATCATCTTCGCCAAGGTGAAGTGAACTGGCTTCGTGTCGAACTTCGTGTGAAAGGCCGGAGAGCAGATCATGCTCACCGGCCTTTTTTGTTTTACCAGCTTACTGAAGAACGTTTCTCGTAGCGCCGGCCAAGGTCTTACTGCCGTGCGTGGGACCCTGCGGATAACAACATCATGAATCAGGCAGCTTAGTATTGTTGGATTTTGACGACTTGGTCGCCGTTGAAGGTTACAAAGAGGCAGTGGGGCGCGTCGCCATAGATCCAGTCCTCAAGTTCGTTGCCGTCTTTGTCATCATAGCGCACCTTGCGGTTGGGAGGGCCTTTGGAGGAAAGCACAGAATCGCGGTCCATCCCAATGATCACCTGGTGCTTCTTGATGGCGGCCTTAACCTGCGGAGGCTCTTGGGGGGAGTAGAGAGAGGTGGGAGAGCGGCGGCTGAAGTCGAGCGCGTTGGTCAGGAGGACTTTCACCCGATCATCAGTGAGCTTTGAGATGTTTTTGGGTACAGCGAGCGAGATGTAAGAGCCAGCCGCCTGAACCGGCGCGGTGTTGGGCATCATGGGCTCATCCGGATATCCCATGCCGAATTCGATATGCTGATACCAATGTTCACCGTGGTGGCCGCCGTTCAGCTCAAAGATGATCCGGTCTGGCTTGAACTTGATGGCCGTAATCTCCACCGGCGCCCCCGGTTGGATTGCCGGACCATATTGCCGGAGCTGTTTTTGGGAATAATTCTGGTTTACTTGACCGTTGGCCTCAATGCGAATGCCATGCTTGCCTGCGGGCATGGGGAGCTTGGCCACCGCAATTTCATGATCGAGGGACCGGATCAACAGTAAACGGTCATTACGAGGCAGGGAGTCCTTGGCGAGAAGCACTCCCGACGCCATGAGAACAACTCCGGCACAAAAGCCCACAATCTTTTGCCACGAACGCGGCCGAAGCGGGCTTGAAAGCACCATGGCGGATGCCACCTGAGAGCCGGGCCAATGTCCAGAGGTCCCGTGAATTGCCATTCAAAGAACCCCAAGCAAGGCATCCGGCGTCTGCCTATATTCTAGCACTGGTGGGCAACCCGTCCCAAATGCAAATCCGGTGGTGTCTCAGTTTGCTTGCTGTAGCGGCGCTCTACGAGCGCCGAATTTTATTTATCAACACCTTCCGGCGCTCATAGAGCGCCGCTACAGCGAACTGTAACACTACCGCAAATCCTGAAGCCTTGACGAAAAGGGGTCACCACTTGGAGAGCGGCTTCAGGCCGGCCGCTTAAACCGGTCAAGAATCTGGAAGATGACCAGCGCCAGCGCCGAATTTACCAGGACCGTACTTGCCAGATCGAGCGGAACAAATGGCGGTGGATACTCCATTAGGACGTGCTGAAGTCCAGTGATCTCCAGGCTGTGACAGCAGATGAGCACGGCGGTGAGAAAGATGCGGCTAGTCATCCGTTCCGTGTCAAAGCGGACGCTGGCCCAAGCCGCAAGATATCCCACCAGGGCCTTGGCCATGCCAAACATGCCGATCAAACCGTGCGAGAATGCATCCTGCAATAATCCGACGGCCATTCCCAGCAGGGTCCCGAAAATTTTGTTGCGCCGTAACAATGTGAAATAGATGGTGAGCAGGAGCGGAAGGTCAAAGAGGCGAGCCAGAGGCATCTTGACCGGAAGCGAAACCTGCAACAACAGTGCCAGGAAAATGCTGATGGCTATGATAACGGGGGAAACCTTGAAGACGGCAATGGGTCTTTCAGCAACGCTGGGCATGAGAAAGAAGAGCCTAGCAAAGATGCGCTGGAAAGTTAAATGAATTACTGGCGGCCCTCGTTGTTGCCCGCTGAGGACGCTACGATTAGCATTTTTCGATTGGGCCCTGCCGCCGCTTCAGCGATTTCATTAGCAAAGATTGTTTTCCCTGTCAAAAATGGGCTTTCCGGACGGCGCCCAGCCAAGCCTCAGCCTTTCGTGCGCACGTCGGAAAACCTGATCCTCCAGGCGCTTCGCCGCGAGGACCAGTATATTGAAATGCGCCTCATCGAATGCTTGGGCTTGGCCAGAGAGGCCGAGGTGTCGTTCTTTCTACCTCATCACGGCGCCGCGCTCACTAACCTCCGTGGACAGAACCCCCAATCACTCGCCGGAGGCCCGGTTTACCGCTTTCGGGTTCGTCCTCAACAGATCATTACGATTCGTTTTCAGGCTGGGTCTAGAGTGGAAGCCATCCAACCAGTGACCGAGTGGGATCGTTTTGTGCCCCTGGCCAAGCGGCCCGCCCTGCACCAATACGGCAATTATAAAGGCCATCCTCATCGCTCAGGGCCATGAAAAACTCTTCCTGGAGTACATCCCACACCTCAAAGAGCACTTTGTGCATCCCGCCGAGGTCCGGAACGGCGTTTACCGGACACCGCAGGAAACCGGTAGTTCTTCCGACCTTCGCGCTCCGTTTTGATTCCGCCGGCATTGGCTGCTGACGGCATGGAGCGAAAATCCCAATCCGCAAAATTCCCGCCGGGATTGTTGCCAGGATTGTCGCTCTCGCTCGTGCTTGCTGCCGATGTGCTTGCCACGCGAAGATCCCCCATTACTGAATCAAGTACTCAGCCAGCTTTCCATCCGGCGTCGAGAACGTGGTCAGATGCAAAGGCTGGCCAGAAGCAAAGCCTATTTGAAAGATACGGAAAGACATGCCGCCGCGCAATCCATGGCCAGTCTGACTGAAACTCTTGGGTTCTCCGAGCGGCCCCAGGCTGGTGTGAGCATCGGCCAAGACTTGTGGCGTGAAATAAAAGTTGGCGTCTGGCGTCAGCAGCGCGCGATCAATTTTCCCTTCTTGCAGTTCTTTGAAAACCTGGCGAGCCTGGGCGAATTCATGCGCGGCTTGCGGGTCTTCCTGCTGGGAAATCAGCATAGGTCCGATTTTATTGGCGATGGCGTAAGCGGCTCTCGAACCATCCAGGTTGGTGAGCGCGGCGACCGCAGCGCCTTGATCGAGCCAAACCGCATTAAAGCTGACAAAACCCGAAACCGCGCCTCCGTGTTCCAGCTTGGGGAACCCTCCGGCATTGGAGACGCCGACGCCCAAGCCGTAGTTGGTGGGCGCGCCGTCTTTCAGCGGGACCGTCCGGATCATCTCCTGCAGCGATGACGGCTTGAGAAGTTTTCCGTCCAGCAAGGATTGATCCCACACGGCCAGGTCGCGAGCGGTCATGGCCAATTCACCCGCAGAGAAGAGCCAACCGCGACCCTCGGGTTGTGCCGGACGGGCCGGACCAAGGCCAAACCTGGTATAGCCTGCGGCGTCCGATTGAGTCAGGGTCTGATGGTCCAGGTCAATGGGGCTTTTCATGCCAAGGGGATTGAAGATACTGCTGCGCAAGAAAGCCATCAACGGCATCCCGCTGACTTTCTCCAAGACGGTCCCTGCGATAGCATAGTTGGTATTGCTGTACTGCCATTCGGTTCCCGGCTCGAAATTCAGCGGTTTTTTGGCAAAACGGTTTAGAATATCGCCCGCCGTGACCGGCTGAAGCATGAAGGGGGCAACGTAGTCCAGGGGATAGTAATCCTGATACCCCGAAGTGTGTGAGAGGAGTTCACGGATGGTGATCTTGTCAGCATCGGTGAGCGAAGGAAGGTAACGGGCCACGGGGTCATTCAGCGAGAGCTTTCCATCCTGAACCAACAGCAGCATGGCGCCGGCCAGGAACTGCTTGCTCACGGAACCGATCGAGTAGCGCATGCCG
>Ga0102924_1000232_pt1 | contig 70411 bp, 67 predicted proteins | sample PaiPotPPM11metaG_FD_80116 | JGI IMG/M metagenome (GOLD analysis project Ga0102924, IMG submission 80116) | Iron sulfur acid spring bacterial and archeal communities from Banff, Canada, to study Microbial Dark Matter (Phase II) - Paint Pots PPM... ... | reverse complement strand
CTGGTTCGGTGGAGCATGCCCTTGACGACAAGGGCCGCCTCATCGTGCCCGCGCGCTTCCGCGCACGACTAGGGACCGGCTTCGTCCTAACTATCGCCCAGCCGGACCCGTGCCTCGCCCTCTATCCGCAAGCGGCTTGGGCTGACTTTTGCAGCCGGCTCGAGGGCGCTCCGCGGAAGGACGAACGTTTCCGCCGCCTCGTTCGCCATATTTTTGCGCACACGGAGGAGGTCGCATGCGACGTCCAGGGACGGCTGCTCATTCCGTCGGCGCTGCGGGCATACGCCGGCATGGAGCGCGACGTCGTTTCGGTCGGCTCGCTCACACGGGTGGAGATCTGGGCCAAAGAGCGCTACGCCTCGCACGCCGCGCCCGATGCCGAGGCCGGTGACTTGATGGCGGAGCTAGGGCTGTACTGATGGCGGGCTGGAGCGATGCAACACATTCCGGTTTTTCACGCGCCGGCCTTAGAGTGGCTGGCGATCAAGCCGTCTGGGATCTACGTGGATGCGACCTTCGGCGCGGGTGGCCATTCGCTTGGCATCCTCTCCCGCTTGCGGGGTGGGCGTCTCGTTGCGCTCGACGCGGATCCTTCCGCTGCCTGGGGCGCCGCAGCGATCCACGATCCCGCCTTTACCTTTGTGCATGCGAATTTCCGCGAGCTGCCCGCCGTGCTGGACCGCCTCGGCATCGAGCTGGTCGACGGCGTGCTCTACGACCTGGGGGTTTCTTCGATGCAATTTGATGAAGCGGCGCGCGGATTTTCATTCCGGGAGTCGGGTCCGCTCGACATGCGGATGAATCCGCTAGCCGGCCGCAGCGCGTACGACGTGCTCATGAGCGCGAGCGAAACCGAGCTCGCCGAAATATTCTACGACTATGGACAAGAGCGGGCGGCGCGTAAGATCGCGCGCGCCATCGTGCACCGCCGTAAGGCCGGCTCTTTTCCCGGAACGACTTTGGAATTCGCGCGGATGATCAGCGGGCTGCTGCATCGCTCGGGCATGCGCGAGCGGATCCATCCTGCCACGCGAGTCTTCCAGGCGCTGCGCATCGCCGTCAACGACGAACTCGAGGCGCTGCGCGATGGCTTGGATAGCGCCGTCGATCGGCTGCGCGGCGCCGGGCGCATCGTCGCGATCAGCTTTCACTCATTGGAAGACCGGGTCGTCAAACGCAAATTTCTGCAGGACGATCGCCTTGAAGTGCTGACGCGCAAGCCGATCGTTCCGGATGAGAGCGAGATCGAACGCAATCCGCGCGCGAGCAGCGCAAAAATGCGCGCCGCCGAGCGGAAGGTGAGCTGAATATGGTCGCGTATCAAGCGCAACCGCGCGTGCGCAACGTGCGCACCGCCAAGCATGCGACCCACATGCGCAAATCGCATGCGTCGCGCTCGCGTTATAGCGGTTTGGTTCGCTTTAGCGCTGTGCTCGGCGTGGTCTTGTGCGGCGTGATGTTTTACGTCATGCTGATGGCGAATCTCACCAGCCTCAATTACTCTGTGTCGCGGGCCGACCGGCAGCGGGCGTCACTGCAGGCGGAAACTGCGCGGCTCGACGATCGTCTGGCGGCGCTCCGCTCGGACGATCGCTTGGCAAAGTTGGCCGCGCAGTTGCACATGCGCGAACCGCAGCAGTTTGCGATGGTAACGCTTCCTCCGGCTCCGCCGCAAGGACAGTCGCGCTTGTTCCTCTCGAGTTTAGCTAGCTGGTTCGGCGCCAAGTAAAGCCCGCAGGGACCTAATGCATCGCCGGACCTTCTCGCGCGTCGGACCCCGCCGCGCCAAGGCACTCTTTTACGTGGTTGCGGCCGTTGCGCTTATTTTGGCCTGGCGGCTGATCGACGTTCAGGTGATCAAAGGTCCCATTTACGCCAAACAAGCCCTGCAGCAGCGCAGCGATACAGTCGACGTCTTTGCCCGGCGCGGCAGCATCTTGGATCGCGAAGGCAACGTGCTGGTGTATTCCTTGCCCTCGGAAAGCATTTACGCCGTACCGCACGATCTTGGGAACACGGGAAAAACGATCACGCGCGTGCAGGGCGTGCTCGGCAAACTTTCGGATTCGACGCTGGCGCAACTGCGAGATCGCACGCTGCAATTCGCCTGGGTCGCGCGCAAGATTCCACACGAACAGGCCGATGCGATCGCTGCCATGCAATTGCCGGGCATCTCCGTCATGGAAGAGGATACCGGCCGGCGCGTGGATCTCGCCGGTCAGACTGCGTCGACTATCCTTGGGTTCGTGGGCATCGACGAAAACGGGTTGGCCGGCGTCGAATACACGTTCGACGATCTTTTAAAAGGAACGTCGGGGCGAGTGACGCTGGAGGCCGATGAATTCGGGCATCCGATTCCGTTCGGACGCGAGCGCGCGATCAAACCGGCGAAGCCCGGGATGACGCTGGAACTGACGATCGATCCGTATCTGCAATTCGTGGCGGAAGCGGCGCTGAAAAAACAAGTCAACGAATTTCATGCGCAGAGCGGCACCGTGATCGTCATGGATCCCTCGACCGGCGAAGTGCTGGCGCTGGCCGACCTGCCGCATTTCGATCCCAACACCTACTGGAAATTCTCGCCCGATGCGCGGCGCGAACGCGGCGTTCAGGACGCTTACGAGCCCGGCTCTACATTTAAGCTCGTCACGGCGGCAGCCGCCCTCGAGAGCCGCAAGGTGACGACGTCCTCGTATTTTCCGGCGCGCAATTCCATCGAGGTGGGCGGCCGCACGATTCACAATGCCGAGGACGACATGCCGATTCGAGGCAGCAGCGAGACGCTCGAAGATATCGTCGCGTATTCGCACAACGTCGGCGCCGCGGAAGTCGGACTCTTCATCGGTGGAAAAATTTTCTATACGATGGAGAAACGGGCCGGTTTCGGCGACCCGACGCACATGGGCTTCGCCGGTGAAAACCCCGGCATCGTGCCGGCGCCCTCGGAATGGAGCGACAGTTCGCTGGCCACAATGGCATTCGGACAAGGCGTTTCCGTCACGCCGATTGCGATGGCGCGCTATTATTGCGCGATCGCAAACGGCGGCCTGTTGATGCGCCCGCGAATTCTGCGGGCGATATTCGATTCGCAAGGGCGCCTGGTTTACCAGTACGCACCCGAAGTCGAGCGGCGAGTTTTTTCACGCCGTACCGCCGACACGCTGCGGCGTTTTCTGCGAGCGGTTGTCGTGCGCGGAACCGGCAATCCCAGTGGGCAGCTGGCAGGCTACACGACGGCCGGCAAGACCGGAACGGCCCAGGTCGTGGAAAACGGCCGATACGAACCGGGTGCCTACGTCGCTTCCTTTATAGGCATGGTCCCCTACGAGCATCCGCGATATCTCATCTATGTTAAGGTCGAACGTCCGCAAGGCGCGATCTATGGTTCCATCGTGGCGGCGCCGGCGTTTGCCGAAATCGCGCGCCAGGCGATGCTGCACGCCGGGACGCTCCCGGCGACTCCCCGCCCGAAGGTTATGCCTAAACCCAAGGGGCGCTTGGTCCGGCCCGGAAAAACAGCGAAACTCGCTCTATGAACCAAACGGGCGCGCCGCTGGAAGTGCTGCTGCACGCTTTGCCGGAGAGCCGCATTACCGGCGGTCCGCACGCGCAGAACATTTCGTCGCTGGCGATCGATTCGCGCACCGTAACCCCAGGCGCGCTTTTCTTTGCGTTGCGCGGCGAGCAGACCGACGGCCACCGGTACATCGATGAAGCCGTCGCGCGCGGCGCGGCCGGAGTCGTGTTCGAAAAAAGCGTCGCGCTGCCGGAAAACGTCAGCGCTATCCTCGTACCGAGCTCCGCGCTCGCGCTCTCGAAGATCGCCGACGCGTTTTACCGCTCGCCTTCGCGCGAGCTGACCGTCGCGGGCGTGACCGGAACCAACGGCAAGACAACGGTCACGCAGATGATCGCCGCAATCGTCAACGCGGCCGGCCTCTCGGCGGGAATCATCGGAACGATCGGCACGACCTATGCGGGCGTCGAACGTCCGCTCGCCAATACGACGCCGCTCGCTTCCGAGCTGCACGCGCTGCTCGCGCAAATGCGCGAAGGCGGTGTGAAAGTCGTTGCCATGGAGGTGAGTTCACACGCGCTGGCCTTGGAGCGCGTGGCGAACGTTCGCTTTGCTGTTGGAGTGCTGACGAACGTTACGCGCGATCATTTGGACTTCCATAAGACTCCGGAAGCCTACGCCGCAGCCAAACGGCAGCTCTTCGATCTAACCGAGAGCTGCGTCTTCAACGTAGACGACCCGCACGGAAAGCGGTGGGCGGACGAATTTCGTTCGCACAAATCCGTGCTGACGTATGCGTTGGAGAAGGAGGCGGATCTGCATGCCGAGGCGATCGCACTGCGCGCGGACGGCAGCACGTTTACGCTTGACGGCGCGCAGTTCGAAGTGCAGATTCCGGGACGGTTCAACGTTGCGAATGCGCTCTGCGCGATCGCGGTTGCGCGCACGCTCGGCCTGGCCGATGAATTTTCAGCCCGCGGCCTGGCAGCGCTCGATCGCGTGCGCGGACGTATGGAGCGAATAGGCCGCGGCGCAGTCGAGGTGATCGTCGATTACGCGCACACGCCGGATGCGCTCGAGCATGCGCTGCGCGCGCTGCGCGAAACGTCCTCCGGGCGGCGGATCGTCGTGTTTGGATGCGGCGGCGACCGGGATCGAGGAAAACGGCCGGAGATGGGCGCGGTCGTCGCGCGCCACGCCGATTTTGCGTACGTGACCTCCGATAATCCGCGCACCGAAGATCCGCGCGCGATCATCGACGAAATCTTGCCGGGCCTGGGCGACGCTCCGTATGCGGTCGAGGTCGATCGCCGGACCGCGATAGATTTAGCCGTGCGGAACGCGGAACCGGGCGACGTCGTCTTGATTGCCGGCAAAGGTCACGAGAACTACCAAATCCTAGGAACGGAAATAGTGCCGTTTGACGATGCCGCCGAGGCGCGCCGTGCGCTGGCCGAACGGGAGAGCGTGCATTCGTGATGCTCACGTTCGATCAAGCGGCGGAAGCGACGCGTGCCGAGGTTCGCGGACGCGAGCGGGCGCCCGAATTGGTCAACGTCGTAACCGATACGCGCACGCTGCGCCCAGGGGATACGTTTCTCGCGCTTCGCGGCGAACGGTTCGACGGGCACGCTTTCGTCGATGAAGCGTTGAAGAAAGGCGCGGCCGCGCTCGTGCTGGAGTCTGCAGCGGCGGGAACCGACGGGGTCGCGGCGCTGATCGTTCGCGACACAAAGCGGGCTTATATGGATCTGGCCGCAGCGGCGCGCGCCCAGTTTACGGGGCGCGTCGTCGCAATTACCGGCAGCAGCGGCAAGACGACCACGAAATACTTGCTCGCGCAGTTGCTGGGCGCGCGGTTCGGAGCGTCGCTCGTTGCGGCGTCGCCCGCAAATGAGAACAACGAAATCGGCGTGAGCAAGCTCCTGTTGGCAACTTCGCCTGAACAGCAGATTCTGATCGTCGAAATGGGAGCGCGCCACGCCGGCGAGATTGCCGAGCTCGTGGCAATTGCCGACCCGCATATCGGCGTGCTCACGAATATCGGCGATGCGCATTTGGAGATATTCGGATCGCACGAGCAGCTGGCGGCTACGAAATGGGGCCTGTTCTCGCAGGGCGCGCAAGCGGTGCTTAACGCGCAAGACGAAATCTCGCGCAACCGCGCATCGTCGCTGGAAGCGCCGGCGCTCTGGTTTGGAGACGGCGAACCTTCGATGCCCGGCGTGTGGGTTCGCGACGCGCGCACGCTGGTGCTCAACCACAGCGGCGTCTCGCAGACACTGCCGATCGATGTCCCATTTCCGGGCTCGCATAATCGCTCAAATCTTGCGGCTGCCATTGCCGCTGCGCTCTTGCTCGGCGTCAACGCCGAAGAGCTTGCGGGCAGCGTCGCCGGTCTGTTGCTGCCGGCCGGGCGTTATGAACCAATCGCGCTGGAAGCCGGACCTCGCCTCATTTACGATGCGTACAATGCGAACGCGAGCGGTACGATTGCCACGCTCAATGCGTTTGCTTCGGAGCGCGGGCGCCGCCGCATCGCGGTGCTCTCGAGCATGGCGGAGCTCGGACCTGACGCACCGGCGATCCACGAACGCGTCGGATCTCACGCCGCGGGATTAAATATTGACGTCTTGCTGGTCGGCGGAGATTTTGCCGCGTCGCTCGCCGCCGGCGCAGCGCGTGCCGGCCTTCCGCGGGAGCGCATCATTTCGTTCGGCAGCAACGCGGAGGCAGCGGCGTGGCTGCGCGATCAGGCAAACGAGCAAGACGTCGTCCTGTTGAAAGGTTCGCGAAAATATCGGATGGAGGAAATCGTCGAAGCCTTCCGGAGCGGCGCGGCATGAGCGGCAGCCTGCGCGTCGATCGGCCGCAGTCGCCGGCAGGCATGGTTGCGATTCCCATTCGCACGCCGTTGGTTCATCCGGGCGACGACTTGGTCGCGGTTGTGGAAAGCGCGGTCGCGGGAATCGCGCAAGCGGGCGATGTGCTCGCGATATCCGAGACGGCGCTGGCAATCGCGCAGCGTCAAGCCGTGCGCGCGGAATACGTGCGGCCTTCGCGGCTGGCGTTACTCTTATCGCGTCACGCGGGCGCGATGGCCACCGTTAGTCAGCCGGAATCGCTGCAGATCGTCATCGACAGCGTCGGCGCGCCCAGGGTTGTGTACGCGGCGATCATGCAAGTGCTCGGGCGCCTCGCCGGCAAGCGCGGAATGTTCTATGAAATCATGGGCGGCGCGATTGCGGCCATCGACGGGTACACCGGCACGATGGCGCCGTTCGAACGCATGATCGTCTTCGCTCCGCAGAATGCCGACGCGTTCGCCCAATCGGTTTTCGAACGAATGGGCATCGCTTGCGCGATCGTTGACGCGAACGATCTGCAGATCGCGAAAGTTTTGGGGGCGTCGGCCGGCGTGAACCGCGAAGGCGTTGCGGATGCGCTGCTCTCGAATCCACACGGCAATGGTGACGAGCAAACGCCGATCGTTGTTCTCAAGTGGCGCGGTAGTGGTGCGAATCCATTGATGGTGGGCATCAACCAGTGAACGCGCAACTCGTGGCGGGACTCGTCGCTGCGATTACAGCGACCGGGTTTCTGATTGCGGTCGGAACGTGCTTTCTTTTGCTGCCGTTGCTGCGGAAACTACAATTTCGCCAACAGGCATATGAAGATGCGCCCGCGACGCATCAAGCTAAAACAGGCACACCCACGATGGGCGGCGTATGTTTCGTAGTAGCGCTTGTTCCTCTTTTGCTACCCATCGCGCGCAGCTGGTTGACGACAGATCTCTTCTTGCTCGTCCTCGCTTGCGCGGTCGTTGGGTTTGCCGATGATATTCTGGCAATCCGTTTAGGTCGAAACCGAGGCTTGCGCGCTCGCACGAAATTCTTATTCACCGCACTGTTTGCAGTGATGTTCCTTCGAGCGATCAATGATTCAATGGCAAGCTACCCGCGAGACACACTTCTCATCCTACCTGGTTATGCATTGCAAGCGCCGCACTGGCTTTGGCTGCTCTTGGGCATCATCGCAATCACCGGGACGATTCATGCAGTAAATTTGACCGATGGTTTGGACGGATTGGCGGCCGGCTCAATGATATTCCCCTTAGCCGCTCTAGCTGCGCTTGATTTTCATGCCGTGGCGGTCATGGTCGGAAGCGCGTCTTTTACGCTGAGCGGTTTAGCTGCGCCGGCGTTGCTCGGCATTGGCGCCTGCCTCGGTTTCCTTATATATAATCGGTATCCGGCCAAGCTCATCATGGGGGACACGGGATCGCTCGCACTTGGCGCGCTGCTCTCGGGAATCGCCATTTTGAGCGGCGAGATGCTTTTGCTAATTGTCATCGGCGGAGTCTTCGTCGCTGAAGCGCTCTCCGTCATGGTGCAGGTCGTGTACTTCAAACTCACGCACGGCAAGCGGATCTTTCGCATGAGTCCGCTGCACCATCACTTCGAGCTCTCCGGCTGGCCGGAAACAAAAGCTACGACGCGGTTTTGGCTCGCTTCGGCGATTTGCTCCGCTGTCGGATTGGCGATCGTACGGTGAGGTGTGTAGCGTGCGGCCCTCGACTGCGCTCGGGCGCCCTTCGACTTCGCGTTTTGCCAAGGGCAAAACGCTTCGCTCAGGATGACACACTAATCACCACGACACTAATTACTGCCGCCGAACGTGCGGCCTTCGACTTCGCTCGGGCGTGGTTCGACAGGCTCACCATGACACTAAATATCACCATGACACATATTCTTGCCGAGTGCGCGCCGTGAACTTCGCGGGTGGTGAAAAAATCTTGGTCATCGGGCTCGGCCGCAGTGGGCAAGCCGTGGTCGAGGTGTTGCGCGCGCGCGGCGCCGACGTATACGCGATTGACGAAAAGCCTCGCGCTGAGATCGCGGAAGCGGTTGCGCAGATCGAGGCATTGGGCGCGAAGTTCGTCCCGCCGGAGAATCTTGCCGGACTTACGGAGCTGACGTGCGCGGTTCTGTCGCCGGGCGTTCCGCTCAACGGCGCGCTCGTGCACCGGATCCAAAGCGCCAACGTGCCGGTTTTCAGCGAGATCGAAGTCGCGTATCGTCTGTGCAAAGCGCCGATCGTCGCCGTCACCGGTACCAAAGGCAAATCGACGACGGCATCGCTCATCGGCCACCTCTTCCGGGCAGCGGGCAAGGATGCGCGTGTCGGCGGCAACATCGGCAATCCGCTGATCCGCGAAGCCGTCGACGCTCCGCCGGAAAGCTGGGTGGTCGCGGAGGTCTCGTCGTTCCAGCTCGAGACGATCCGCTCGTTCCATCCGCGCGTCTCGATGATTTTGAATATTTCGGCCGATCACTTGGATCGCTACCATTCGATGGACGAGTACATCGAAGCGAAGTACCGGATATTCGCGAATCAAAACGAACACGATGCGTTCATCGGCAACCTCGACGACGAGCGGCTCGCTTTGCTGCACTGGCATTCCGGCGAAGCGCGCATTCGCGCGAAACAGCTGTGGTTCACGCTGGGTGAAGACAGCCGCCACGCGACCATGTACCTGCGCGGAGAATCGCTGTTGTATTCGCCGGTAACCGGCGATCCGCGGCCGGTCGAGATCGCGCGCCGCGAGGACATCGCGCTGGCGGGCATTCACAACGTGCAAAACGTCATGGCCGCATCGCTCGCGGTGCTGGCAGCCGGACTCGACCCGCGCGCGCTGCGCGAAGGGATCCGTTCCTTCAATCCGATGGATCATCGTCTGCAGCCGATCGGCGAAGTGGACGGTGTACTCTATGTGGACGATTCGAAAGCGACAAATCCGGGTGCGGTTATCGCCGCGTTGCGGTCGTACGACAAACCGATCATCCTGATAGCGGGCGGCAAGCCGAAGAAAACAGATTTTACGGAGCTCGGACGGATCGTCGATGAGCGCACGCGCGCGCTGGTCGTTATCGGGGAAGCGGCGGATGACATTGCGGCACACGTCTATCGAACACCCGTCGAACGGGCGGATTCAATGGAGGATGCCGTGCACCGGGCGCAGTCGCTTGCGCAGCCCGGCGACATCGTGCTGCTTTCGCCGGCATGTGCCTCGTTCGACATGTTCGAATCGGCGGAAGACCGCGGGCGCAAGTTTGCCGACGCCGTTTTAGGAAGTCCCGCCAGATGAAAGCTGCGGCTGCCAAGCGCGCGGCGCACGCGCAAGAACTGCCGCGGTCGTTCGTTTCCTCGCCGCCCGACACGTGGCTCTTCATCGCGGTGACGAGCCTGGTCGCGATCGGGCTGGTCATGATCTTCAGCGCCTCGAGCGCGCAGGCGTACGCCGATCATCACGACACCGCGTACTACGTCAAGCGTCAAGCGATCTATTTGGTCATCGGATTGATCCTCGCATACGGCGCTTACCGGATCGACTACCGGAAATTGCGAGCGTTTGCGCCGTATGCATTGCTCCTGTGCATTGCGGGCCTGCTGACCGTTTTCGTTCCACACGTGGGGATGACGGTTGCCGGAGCGCGGCGCTGGATCGGAGCGGGCTCGTTTTCTCTACAGCCGTCGGAGTTTGCAAAGCTCGGTCTGGTTATCTACCTGTCTGCCGCGCTGGCGGCGCGCGGCGATCGCATCACCTCGCTGACGCGCGGACTGATTCCGATGTGCATTCCCGTGTTTCTGACGGCGATGCTCGTCCTGATTGAACCGGACATCGGCACGTCGAGTTTGATCATATTCACGGCTTTCGCGATGTTCTTCGCGGCAGGCGCGCGCATCGAGCACCTGCTGATGGTGATAGCGGTCACCGTTCCTCCAGCCGCGCTCGCGATTATGAGCAGTCCGTACAAGCGGGCGCGCATCTTTGCGTTTCTGCACCCGTTTAAAGACGCGCAAAACACCGGCTTTCACATCGTGCAGTCGCTGCTGGCGCTGGGCAGCGGCGGACTCTTCGGCGTCGGCCTGGGCGAGTCGCGGGCGAAATTTTTCTATCTGCCCGAGCAATACACGGATTTCATTTTCTCGGTGCTGGGCGAAGAGCTCGGATTGATCGGAACGGCGACCGTGCTGATCCTGTTCGGAATGCTTGCTTATAGAGCGACCCGAATCGCGATCTCCGCGCCCGATAAGTTCGGATTTTTCTTGGCGGCGGGCTGCGCCGCGATGATCGTTATCCAAGCCTTCGTCAACATCGCCGTCGTGACGTCGTCCTGGCCTGTTACCGGCGTACCCCTTCCCTTCATTTCGTTCGGCGGCAGCTCGCTGATCGTGTCGCTGATTGCGGTCGCGTTGATCATCAACGTCGGCCGCCACCGGCGCGTCAACACATCCGAGTGAGGGTCGCATTTGCCGGCGGCGGCACCGGCGGTCATCTCTATCCGGCCCTCGCAATCGCGGATGCGCTGCGCGACCGGGCCTCAATCTTATTCATCGGCAGCGCGGACGGATTGGAAACCCGCGTCGTTCCCGAAGCCGGTTACGACCTCGCAACCATTGAAAGCCGTCCGCTGCAGCGGCGGTTTTCGTTCGGCACGCTCGCAACGATCGCCGCGAACGCAGTCGGAGTCGCGCAGGGAATACGCGCATTAAGCGCGTTCCAGCCCGACATCGTGATTGCGACCGGCGGTTACGTATGTTTTCCGGCCATGGTGGCGGCGCGCATCCTGCGGCTGTTCGCGCGATCGCGGGCGCCGCTCGCGCTGCTCGAACCCAATGCACGCCCGGGCTTGGCAAACCGGTTGCTCGCGCCGGTCGTCGATGAAGTGTGGGGCGCTTTTCCCGACGCCGATCCGGTCTTTGCCGGAAAGTACGTCTACACCGGAATTCCGGTGCGCGCTTCGCTGCTGCATCCGAACAATCGCATCGAAGCGGCGCGCCGCCTGGGGCTCGATCCGGCGCGGCGCACGATCCTGGCCGTCGGCGGCAGCCAAGGTGCGCGCACTATAAATGAAGCGGTGGCGGCGCTGATTACGCGCCGCGCACTGCCGCCGAGCTGGCAGATCTTGCACGTGTGCGGCGAGCGCGACTACGAATACATGCAAGCTGCCGAGCGGGAGCCGTTCGGCGACAACCGCGTCGTACTCGTTCCCTATCTGCACGACATGGCCGACGCGTACGCCCTGTGCGATTTGGCGATCGCTCGCGCCGGAGCTTCGACGTTAGGCGAGCTGGCTACGCTGGGCATTCCCGCTCTGCTCATTCCCTATCCGTTCGCGGCCGAAGACCATCAAACGCAGAACGCGCGAACGCTGGCTGCGCGGGGTGCGGCGGTCGTGATCGAGGACCGGGACCTCAACGCGGATGTGCTCTGGTGGACGCTGCGCGAAGTGATGCAGCCCCAACGCCTCGACGAACTTCGCTCGGCAGCCCGCTCGCTTGCCAATCGCGACGCGGTCGCCGGAATTCTCGCGCGGGTGGAGGCCCTCGTTTCCAAGAACGCTCCTTAACCTTGCGGACATTGCACTTCGTCGGAATCGGCGGTATCGGTATGAGCGCGATCGCCCGCATTCTGCTGTTGCGCGGGGAGCGCATCACCGGATCCGATGCGATCGATTCGCCGTTGTTGGACGAGTTGCGGTTGGCGGGTGCGACGATCTCGGTCGGACACGACGCAAACAACGTCAACGGCGCCAGCGCCGTGATCGTCAGCTCCGCGATCGATTCCGAGAATCCCGAGTACCGGTCCGCGCGCGAGCGCGGCATTCCGATCGTGCGGCGCGGCGAGATGCTGGCGCGGATTATGGAAGGGCGCCGCGGGATCGCGATCTGCGGAACGCACGGAAAGACGACGACGACCGCCATGACCGCTGCCGTGCTGCGCGGTGCGGGCATCGACGCCAGCGTTGTTCTCGGCGGGATCGACAGCGAGACGGGAAGCAACGCGCACGACGGTTCCGCGCCCTGGTTTTTGACCGAAGCCGACGAGTCGGACGGCTCCTTTACATTGCTCGATCCCGCTATCGCCGTGGTGACGAACATCGAGAACGATCATCTTTCTTCCGATGCCGAATTGCCGAAGCTCGTCGCGTCTTTCGAAGAGTTTTTGTCAAAGGTTCCCGCGGGCGGCACCGCGGTGATCGGCGTCGACAACCCGTTGACTCGCTCGCTCGCGCACCTCGGGCGTCCGGCGAAAACGGTGACGTTCGGGATCGCCACCGATGCCAACGTGCACGCGTCGAACATCCGCTTCGGCCAACTGGAGTCGACGTTCGATCTGTTTGCCGACGGCGCGCGCCTGGGCACGATCGAGCTCCAAGTACCGGGCGCAATGAATATTGAAAACGCGCTAGCCGCGGTCGCGGTGGGCCGGGCAGTCGGGATTCCGTTCGACTCGATGGCCAAATCGCTGCACGCATTTCTGGGCGTGCGCCGGCGCTTCGACGTCTTGGCCAAGAGTTCGCGGATGATCGTCGTCGACGATTACGCGCACCATCCCACGGCACTGCGTGAAACGATCGCGGCCGCGCGGCGCTATCATCACGGACCGGTCATCGCCGCGTTCCAGCCGCATCGTTACTCGCGCACGGCTTATCTTGCCCCGGCGTTCGCCGAGGCGCTTGCCGACGCCGACCGAGTGTATTTGACGCCCATTTACGGTGCCGGAGAAACTCCGGTAGACGGCGTTTCCGAACGGCTCATCGGCGATCGGCTCGAAGCCGCCGGCGTGCCTTTGTCCTATGTGAAGTACGTCCACGATCTACGCGAGGTCTTGCAGCGCGAAGCGCCGAGCAACGCGTTGGTGCTGATGCTCGGCGCTGGAAACATTACCAAAGTGGCAGCCGACCTCGCCAGAGACGTGTCGGCGTGATCGCAGCTGACGACGCGCTGCGCAGCCTCCTGGACGAAAACGATCGCAAGAAGCTGTCGTCCATCTGCGGCAATCGCGTACGTTTCGATGAGCCGCTCGGCCCGTATACGTCGTGGAAGATCGGCGGGCCGGCCGACGCCTGGATTGAGATCGAAACCCAAGCGCAGCTCGCCGAAATCATGCGCCTGTGTGCGCGGCGCAAGCTGCCGTGGTTCGTTCTGGGCAGCGGAAGCAATCTGCTGATCGGCGACGGCGGAATCCGCGGTTTGGTTTTGCGGCTGGCGGGAGAGTTCGCGACTATCGAAGTGAGCGAAGATGGCGCGCGCGTGATCGCGCACGCCGGCGCTTCCGCCGCGATGTCGATGCTCACCGCCAAAGCCGCTTCGGCCGGTGCAATTGGAATCAGTTCGCTGGCCGGCATTCCCGGCAGCGTCGGCGGATCGCTGCGCATGAATGCGGGCACCGATCGGGAGATGGGCGATTTCGTCAGCGAAGTCTGGGTGCAGTCTCCCGCCAAACCGCAAGCGCACCCGGTTTCGGTGCAGTACTATTACCGGCACACGTCGCTGGCGCGCGACGCGATCGTCTCGCGCGTCACCCTAACGTTCGAGCGGGGCGACGCGCACGCGGTGCGCTCGGAAATGCAGAGCCGGCTCGTCCGGCGCAAACGCACGCAGCCCGTGGCGCTGCCCAATGCCGGCTCCTGTTTCCGTAATCCGCCCGATGATAAAGCGGCGCGGCTGATCGAAGCGGCCGGCGCTAAGGGGTGGCGCGAAGGAGGCGCGGAAGTCTCGCCGCTGCATGCAAATTTCATCAATAACCTCGGCGGCGCGGCCGCCAAGGACGTTGCGGCTTTGTTAGCGCGCGTCCGGCGTGCGGTCTCCGAGAAGTTCGGCGTGGATTTGCAGCTCGAAGTGCATCTAGTCGGCGTCTTCATCGAATGAAAAAGAAAAAAGCGAGAGTAGCCGTCGTGATGGGCGGCTCGAGCGCCGAACGCGAGATCTCGATCCGGACCGGATCGGGCGTGATGCGCGCGCTCGAATCTCTGGGATACGCGGCCCAGTCGCTGGACTACGACCGGCGTTTCGTCGACGCGATCCGCGACATCGCGCCCGATGCCGTCTTCAATGCGCTGCACGGACCCGGCGGCGAGGACGGACAGGTTCAAGGCATCCTGGATTATCTGAGCATTCCGTACACGGGCAGCGGTCTGGAAGCTGCCGCGCTCGCCATGGACAAACATCTCACCAAGAAGCTGCTCGCCGCCGAAGGCTTGCCGACCGCCACGTGGGATCTCTTCGATCTCTCCGGCGGCACGCTGCCGCTTCTGCCCGGATCGCTGAATCTGCCGCTCGTCGTCAAGCCGCGCTATCAAGGCAGCAGCGCAGGCGTCGCGATAGTGCGCACGCACGAAGAGTGGTCGCAAGCGATGATTGCGTCGGCCGGACAGTACGCGGAGATCATCGCCGAGGAGTTCATCTCTGGGCGCGAATTTACGTGCGGCGTTTTGGGCGAAGAAGCGCTGCCGGTCGTAGAGATCGTTTCAAACGCCGGCGAGTTCTACGATTTTGAATCGAAGTATGCGGCGGGCGGCAGCACCCACATCGTGCCCGCGGACATCGACCCCAATCTGGCCGCACGCATCGGCATGCTGGCGCTTTCGGCCCACCGCCTTCTGGGGCTGCGTGACTATTCGCGCACGGATTTCATCGTGAGCCAGGAAGGGCGTCCCTACATCTTGGAAATCAACACCTTGCCCGGCCTGACGCCGACGAGCCTTTTGCCCGACGCGTGCAACGCGCTGGGCATCGGTTACAACGCGCTGATTGATCGGCTCTTGGGCTATGCGCTGGCGCGCAACGGAGAGCGCGTTCTCACGAAATAAACTGGGGGCGTAACATTCTGGTCCGCCTCAGGCGTTATATAACCCGAGTATGCTGAAAAATTCTCTGGCAGCGCTCTTCGCCGCCGCCGTCCTTGCCGTTTCTCTGGTGAGCCCGATGCGCTCCGGCGCCCAGACGCCGGCCCCGGCTCCGCAGTTCACCTTGCCGCCCTACCAAACGCTGACGCCGGTGAAGGTGCTCGGAATGATCCGGCGTGTCTTTCGTTCGCGCCGCCCGCCGCCGCCGTACGAGACCTATACGATGGTCCGCACTCAATATACGAACTATGCCGCCGAACCGGGCGCGTCTCCGTATCCGGATCCCCTCGGTTCTTACACGACCCATTACTGGGTTCGCAACCTCGACCGTGCTGCGCTGACCCGGCGCATCTATCGCGACGACGCTGAAAGCCCGGCCGCGTTCGACCGGCCGGCTTTGAACGAAGCCACCGATCCCGGCCCGCCGACGGCCGACGTCTTCGCTCCGGCTCCGATCCATCAGCACATCGATCCGCAGTCGTACGTGCCGACTCCGGAACCGACGGGCGAAACGCTCAAGACGATCGTTTCGGTCATCGCGATTGGCGAGTCGGACTACGACGTTTCGGCGATGACGGTGCAACGGGGTCTTCTGCACCTCGTGCTCAAGCCGCGCCGCGATCCCGAACGCAACGTGCTGCGCGAAATCTGGGTAGACAAGAAGAGTTACCAGCTCCGGCGCATTATCGCACACGATCGGCTTTTCACCGGTGACGAGGGGATTTTTCCCGTCACGTTTACCTACACGTTGGGGTACCTGGACGGTCAGTTGGTCGTGACGCACTTGCACGGAATCGTGGAGCCTCGCAGAGAACCGAACGGCGTGCAGACGGTCTACGGCGGCGACGGGGCAACCGTGGATTTTGAATTCAGCGATATCACCTTCCCCAGCTCGCTGCCCGGGTGGTATTTCAATCCGCGGGAATACGGCCAGCACGTCGCAGACGTGCCCATCTAAGGAGAGATTATGTCTACAACGGGAATCGTCGTCGACCGCGGCCTTGAAGGCGTCGTGGTCGGCAGCACGCTGCTCTCCAACGTCGAGGGAAAAGAAGGCCGCCTTACCTATCGCGGCTACGACATCCACGATCTGGCTCCCAACGCCTGTTTCGAAGAGGTCGTGCATCTACTTTTGTACGGGCATTTGCCGACGCCGCGCGAGCTCGACGCGCTCAAGAAAGAACTCGGCGCGCACCGCATGTTGCCCGAGCCGCTGATCAATGCAATGGAACGCGTGCCGAAAGATGCGTGGCCGATGGACGTGCTGCGCACGATCGTTTCGGGCTTGGCGATCTTCGTGCCGGTCGATCCCCACGGCGCTCACGTTTCGGATGTGCACACCGCAATCGAGTTGATTGCCAAAGTTCCGACGGCCGTTGCGATGTGGGATCGCATTCGCCGGGGCCTGGAGCCGATCGAACCGCGCCACGATCTCTCACAAGCCGCCAACTTCCTTTATATGTGCCGCGGAAGCGAGCCGGACAAAGTGGCCGAGGATGCGATGGACACGTATCTGGTCCTGCTGGCCGATCATTCATTTAACGCCTCGACATTCTCGGCGCGCGTGACGGCTTCGACGAAAGCCGATCTCTACGCGGCCGTCACGTCGGCTATTGCAACGCTCGAAGGCGAGGCGCATGGCGGCGCCGCCAGCGCGGTCGGGCGAGTGCTGCTCGAAGTCGGGAAACCCGAACGAGCCGAAGCATACGTGCGGGAAGTCCTCGCGCGCGGCGAGCGCATCATGGGGATGGGGCACCGGGAGTATAAGGTGCGCGATCCGCGCGCGCAGCATCTGGAAGCAGTTGCGAAAAAGCTCAGTGAGATTTCAGATCCGAAATGGTATCAGATCGCGCGGGCGCTTGAGAACGCGTCAAACCTCGTCTTGCAAGAGAAAAAGCCCGGCAAGAACATTTACGCAAACGTCGATTTTTATACGGCGCCGCTGTTCTACAGCCTCGGGTTTCCGGGCGACGAATTCACGCCGATCTTCGCTTGCGGTCGCATCGCGGGCTGGACCGCGCACGTTCTGGAACAGCTGGCGGACAACAGACTTATCCGTCCGCAAGCGACGTATTCGGGCCCGGCGGTGCATGCGTTCGAACCGATCGAACGGCGCACGGGCAACGGCGCGGCTTCGCGCTAGCGCTCGTCGTAGGTTCGCGTTAATTCTGCGGGCAGGCGCGTTACGATCTCGTAGTTGATCGTCTCGGCCCAATCCGCCCAATCTTCCACGGCAACCGCAGCTTCGCCCTGACTTCCGATGAGCACGACCGGATCTCCCGGCCGCGCGTGTGTCTGCGCGAGATCGACCATGGTCATGTTCATGCAAACTCGTCCCACGATCGGACACCGTCTGCCCGCAACCAAAAACGCGCCGCGGTTGGACAGCAGTCGCGGAATGCCGTCGGCGTAGCCGAACGGAACGACGCCGATGCGCATCGCGCGCGGCGAGCGAAACGTGCCGCCGTAACCGATCGGGGTCCCGGGCTCAACCTTACGCACCGCAATCAAGCGGCTCTCGAACGAGAGCGCCGGGTGCAGGCGGAAATCATCGGGCATCGCCGCGCGCGTTTCTTTTGAAGGCCACAATCCGTACAGCGCGATGCCGAACCGCACGAGATCAAGGCGCGTCTGCGGCCACAGCATGGCAGCGGCCGACGCCGCGATGTGGCGCAGCGGCAGCGCCGGCCGCGCATCAAAATGAACGGCGCGCAGCACGCTTTCCAGCGTTTCTACTTGCGCGAGTGTGAACGTCGAATCGAGCTCTTCGGCCGATGCCAGATGCGAAAAGACTCCGGCAACTTCGATCCCCGGCGTTCGCAAGCAGCGTTCGATCGCTTTAGGCGCGTCGCGCGGGTCGAGTCCTAAGCGTCGTATTCCGGTGTCAATTTTTATCTGCACGCGGAAAACGCCACTGTGCCGGCGCGCAACGTTCGCTACCGTGTCGAGATAAGCAGCCGCGTCCCACAACGTGATCTGCAGCTGTTGCGCGAACGCTTCTTCGAGCCGTTCCACGGGCGTCGGACCGAGCACCATGATTGGGACTTTGACGCCGGCCTTGCGCAACGCAAGTCCTTCTTCGACCGCATAGACGCACAGCGCGTCGGCAAATTCTTCGATCGCGCGCGCAACCGGAATGAGTCCGTGCCCGTATGCATTCGACTTGACGACAAAGGCAGCTTTGGCAGGAGCTGCGAGTTCGCGCAAATTGCGCGCATTTTGCCGCAGCGCATCCGTTGAAATTCGCAACGTGCCGATCATCGCGAACTCGAGAGCAAGCGAGTGACGAGCGCGACCGGCAGGCCGAAGAATAAGCAACTCGCCAGAATGCCATAGGCAACTTCAAAGGCGCTGCCCGTTCGCTCCGCGGCAATGCCGTAGAGAACCAGTTGCATCACGACGTAGACGACGAGGCCGTAGACGATGCCGGATAGGACGGGCAGAACGTTGAGTTGCGCGCGGGTTTGGGCGAGGTAGGCGTAGCCGATTCCCCAAGCCACGCAAACCGCCGCGTACAGGGCGATGAGCGCCGCGCTCGAGACAATGACGGCGCGATCGGGCCGGACGGCCGCCGCGTACGTGAAGAGGCCAAAAATGAGGCCGCCGGTCAGGCCGGCGAGGGTCCCATGCAAGGCGATGCGGCGCCAGTTCAAACGCACAGTCGACACCATGCGGGTTTCGGTCAGCCTGGCACGTTATCGTTCATAGCGGGTTCCGCCATTAGGGCCAATAAGCGCACCTTTACGCAGTTTTAACGCCGTATTCTTGAAATTGGGCCATCCGGACTAATTTTCAAGGATGTCCTTGGCGGGCCAGCGTGCTATATTTGCAGGCAGCCGGGTTGTGACTGAGGCGGAGGGTACAGCGCTTGAAACGATATGTGACTGCGTTATATGCATTGCTTTTGGCCTTTGCGCCGGCGGCATGCTCGATGCATGGGCAATCCGCGACGCCCGCTCTCCTCGCCTCGAACGGTGACTCCAACGTCGTCCGCCCCTTTGACACGCACGGCGGCATCGCCACTTACCAAATGGGCGACGCCGCGCCCACGCTTTCGGGCAAACAACTGGCCCACTTCAATCTGGCAATCCGCGAAGTCGACGTGACGGACGCCGCCGGGCGCTCGCAGGTGGTCGCTCAGTACGACCGGCCGCTTATCGTCGACGTCCTGCAATACCAAGACGGATCGGGCGCGAATATCGGACATGCCAGCATCTCTCAGCAAAGCTACGGTTCGATCCGCTTCGTCATCGACGCCGCTGCGAGCCAAGCCGTGTACACCGATAACTCGACCGCCTCGCTCACCTTCCAATACGGCAGACAGACCTCGAGCGACGCCCGCGCAGGCGCGTCAACGCTCACCACTCCGGCCGGCAACGGGCTGGTCGCCATCAAGAACACACAGAGTTTCGCGATTGGCTCCAGTGCCTCCGAGCTCGTGAACGTGGACTTCAATCTTTTCGAGTCGCTCGCCGGCACCAACGACACCAGCGGCGGAATCTCCGTGCGCCCGGCGCTCTTCGTAGCCGGGAACTCGAACTCGGGCCACATCGGCGGTACCGTCGATGGTTCGAACGGTAATCCGGTTAACAACGCTACAGTTGTCGCGATCGGATCCTCGGGCAATGTCGGCAACACGGTTGCGACGGATGCTTCGGGCAGATTCGATCTGCACACACTGCCCGCGGACACGTATCGGATCCAAATCTATAACTCGTACACCAATGCGGCGGGTGCGCATTTCGCTTCGAAAGGCGGAACGTCGACGCGCGACGTCATCTTCGGTCCCACAATAACCGTGGGTCCCGGTCAAAACGCTAACGCTGGAACTATAACGGACTAGACCGCCGATATGCACTTGCAAGACGGACGCTTCGTAGAGACGGGCGTAGACGTCGCAGCAGCACTGCAGAATGCGACGGAACTCGCGCGCCTTGCGCGTCGAGACGAAGCGCTAGCACTGCTGACGCATTGCGAAGATTGGCCCGGACCGCTCAACGAGCAGGGTCTGCTCGTGCGCGCCGAGGTGCTGGCACGCCGCGATCCAGTGCTTGCGCTCGAGTCGCTGGCCGCACATTCGGAAGCGTTGAGCTCGCCGGCAGGCCGCTTCGGTTACTTCGTGACCTCGGCGTTCTCGTACGTGAACAGCCGGAACTTCGACGGCGCGCGCGACATGCTCGGCAGCGCGCAAGAGTTGGTCGGAGACGATTTGTCGCGAGCCGCTCGTTTGGGATACGAGCGCGCGCGTTTGCAGTGGGCCACGCGTCAATACGATCCTGATAGCGACGCCATCGCGCTTGCGATGAGCGATCCCGCACCGGCGGCGCAGTTCCGCGCGCTCGCGCTGCGTTCGTGGATGCACGCGGGCTTAGAGGATTACGCAGCGCAACTGCGCGATTTGCTCGCCGCGTTCCAGCACTTTGAGCAGTCCCCGTCGACGTGCGACATCACGACCGCTGCGATCTCGTTGCACGTTTTGCTTCGGCTGGCCGTAGAGCTCGGCGACAATGGCGGAATGCGCGCGGGCGAAACCGCATACGAATTGATCGAATGGATGCCCGACATTCAGGATCTTCAGTTCATGAGCGTTCGCGCGCTGGCGTGGCACGCGTTCCACGAAGGCGATTCCGGGCGCGCGCAATGGCTCTTCAAGGATTCAAAGGCGCTCGCTCCGACGCTCGCATGGCAAGTCATGGCGCACATCGACCGCGCGTGTGTGGCGCGCATGAACGGCAACGAAGCCTGGGCGGCTGAAGAGCTGGCGCTGGCGGATTCGCTCGCGCGTGAGGTCGAGTGGGATGCAACGCACGGCGAAGAGCGTCAGGCGCTAGTGATGCTGGCCGAGCTCTTTGCGTCCACGGATATGGCGCAAGCGCAGCGGTACGTTTCGATGTACGGCAAATTGGGCCGCGACAGTCTCGATCCGACGCTGGCGGCGGCGCACGATCGCCGTTCCATTGCCTATGAGAAATATGCGCGCGGCCGCGTGCAGGCCGTGCTCGGCAACGTGAAATTGGCCAAAGAGTCGCTCGAGTTCGCGTACGATGTCTTCGCGCAGATTCGTCATCCCTATCGCGCCGCGCTAGCCGCGGCCGCTCTGTTCGAGCTGACCGAAGATGCGCAATGGCTCGATAAAGCTCGCGCGCAGGCCGCACACTTTGCCAAGAGCCCGTTCTATCGCAGATTGTCGGAACTCGACCGGGTCGAGGAACAGCGCGTGCTTTCCGGCTTGACGCCAATGCAGCGCCAGATCGCCATTGCGCTCTCGCAGGGCGCGGAGCTCGACGCGCTGTCGCAACAATTCAGCCGCAGCAGATTTACGCTTGAAAAGCAGATCGAGATAATCTTTGCCGCTCTGGGTGTGCAATCGCGACACGCGCTGCGCGCCGAGCTGCGGCAACGTAAGATGCTGTGAAACCCGCCGGCCCGACGGGCATCATCTCGCGACTCTTCATTTTTGGCGCCCTGACGGCGCTTTGTTTCGTTGCATTTCTCGGCGCGGCGCTCGTACATTCGTCGAGGCTCGTGCTCGAGATTTATGCCGGCGTGGGCATCGTTGGGATTACGGTCGCGGGCAAGCTGTTGATCAGCGACGGCATGGCTTCGATTCGCGGCCTGACCGAACGAGGTTACAACGTCGTCGAGAGCATTCCCGACGGTTTTTTTATCATCGACAAAGATTGGCGCTTCTCGCATGTAAACGAGCCCGCCGAGGAGCTGTTGCGCAAGAACGCCGGCGAACTTATCGGCACTCGCGTGCAAGATGTCCTGGATCCGCTGGCTTCCGATCTCGTCCCTGAAATGCTCAGCGTGCGCAGTCAGGGCCTTCCGCTCGAGCGTACGCAGCATTTTCAATCCACCGACAAATGGATCGAAATTCGCATCCAGCCAGCCCACGACGAACTGTTGGTTCACCTTCGCGACGTCACGGAACGCAAGAAGACCGAACTGCTTTTGAAGACGACGGCCAGTTTGCGTTTGCTGCTCTCGCAACTGCCGGCCGTGGTCTGGACCGTCGATCTCGACTTGCGCCTGACTTCGATACGAGGCGCGGCCTTGGCGGATCAAAGTCTCTATGCGGACGATCTGGTGGGAGCTCCTTACGGGGCGAGCATCGACGATCCCGAGCAGCGCCGCGCCTGCCTGAACGAATTGCGCCGCGCGCTGGCGGGCGACGCGGTGCGCTATGAAACGCGTCAGAACGGACGCTGGCTGCAGAACGACGTCGAACCGCTGCGCGACGCCGAAGGTGCGGTCATCGGGGCGATCGGCGTCATGCTCGACGTCACCGACGTGCGCGAGAGCGCGGATCGTTTCGCTAAGCTCGCGCGTCAAGACGTAATGACGCAGCTGCCCAACCGCTTGGCGCTGGAAGAATCCTTGCCGGCGATCATCGAAGAGGCGGCCGCCAAGAACGGACATGTGGCGGCACTCTTCATCGATATCGATCGCTTCAAGACTATCAACGATACGCTGGGGCACCGGGTCGGCGACGAATTGCTGCGCGGCATTGCATCGCGCTTGCAAGAGCGGTTAATCAATCATGCGACGATCTATCGCTCGGGCGGCGACGAATTCGTGGTCGTTCTCGAAGGCATCGGCGATCAGCGGACCGTCGTCTCGGTCGCGATGGGCGTCGTTACGTCCTTCCACGAGCCGTTCCTGATCGGGAACCGCGAACTTTTCGTCACCGCCAGCATCGGCACGAGTCTGTTTCCGCAGAATGCGAAGACTGCAGACGAACTGATTGCGTTTGCCGATTCGGCCATGTACCGCGCCAAAGAAGCCGGGCGCAACAACGTCAAGTCGTATGACGGAACCATGCACGCTCGCGTGCTCGAGCGAATGGGTTTGGAGCAAGACCTGCGCCAATCGTTGGCGCGCGGAGAATTGCTCTTGATGTACCAGCCGATCGTCGACCTGTCCACGCTGCGGATCATGACGGCGGAAGCGCTCGTTCGCTGGAAGCATCCGACCTTGGGCGAGCTCGAGCCGGAAGTTTTCATCCCGATTGCAGAAGAGAGCGGTACGATCGTCGAGATTAGCCGCTGGGTCTTGACGCAGGCCTGCGGCACGGCGATGAGGATCCGCGAAACCGCGGCGCCCGATTTCCGAGTCTCCGTCAACCTTTCACCGCGCGACTTTTACGAACAAGATTGCGCCGCCACCATCGGCGCGGTGCTGGCCGAAACGGGACTGCCCGCCAGCGCGCTCGAGCTGGAAGTCACCGAAAACATCGTGCTCAACGATCTCGCGGTCGCGACGCTATTGCGGATCCATGCGATGGGCGTGCAAATCGTGGTCGATGACTTCGGCACGGGCTACAGTTCGCTCAATTACATCAAGCGATTGCCCGTCCACGCCATCAAGATCGATAAAGGCTTCATCGACGACGTCACGCGCGACCCGTACGATCAGGGCATCGTAAAAGCCATCGCGACGCTCGCTCAGACGCTGGGATTGCGCGTCATCGCCGAGGGCATCGAAACCGAGGCCCAGGCGGACTTCGTCCGCTCGCTGCACTGCGATCAGGCGCAAGGGTATCTGTTCCACCGGCCCTTGGCGCGCGGCGACCTGATGGCGCGCATGGCCGAGCAAGAGAGCCAACGGCCTTCCACGCCCCGCGTCGTGAGCATCCACAGGACCTAACCACTCACCCCGTCTTCCCCATCCAGACTGCAAGGGCTTTGGGCGATGTCGGCCGTCTTTTTTTCCTAAGCTGGAGACAAGCGACGAACGAAGCCTGCCCTTCCCCGAGCGATTAACCAGACTAGAAAGCGAGGGGAAGGTAGGCGAGAGAAGTCGCTTGCACTCCAGCTCCTACTCTGCTAAGATTTCGAGGCTGGCAGTCTCCGCTGGAGAGTGCTAGCCCCACTCCGCATTCTGATCTAAGTAATTTTTGGAGGGTTTTTGTGAATCTCAAGCCTTTGGGTGACCGCGTGGTCATCGAAAACGTCGAGCAAAAGGACGTTAGCGCCGGCGGCGTGTTCCTACCTGACACGGCTAAAGAGAAGCCGCAAGAAGGCATCGTCCGCGCCGTCGGGACCGGCCGTACCCTCGACAACGGCACCAAACTCCCGATGGGCGTCAAGACCGGCGACCGCGTGATCTATTCGAAGTATTCCGGTTCCGAAGTGAAGATCGACGGCAAAGAGTACCTGATCGTCTCTGAAAAAGACGTGCTGGCAATCGTCGACAAAGTTCCGGCCGGCGTTTAAGGAGCATTAAGAAAGAATCATGGCTGCAAAAGAACTCGTATTTGATGAAAGCGCCCGCCGGGCGCTCGAGCGCGGTGCCAACCTGCTTGCCGATGCCGTCCGCGTGACGCTCGGCCCCAAAGGCCGCAACGTCGTACTCGACAAGAAATTCGGCTCGCCGACGATCACCAACGACGGCGTCACGATTGCCAAAGAGATCGAACTGCCCAACACGTTCGAGAACATGGGCGCGCAATTGGTTAAGGAAGTTGCTTCCAAAACCAACGACGTAGCCGGCGACGGCACGACCACTGCCACGGTGCTCGCGCAAGCGATCATCCGCGAAGGTCTGCGCAACGTCACCGCCGGATCGAATCCGCTGCTGATCAAGCGCGGCATCGAAAAGGCCGTTGAAATGACCGTCGCGCAGATGGAAAAATACGTCCAGAAGGTCGACACGAAAGAGAAGATCGCGCAGGTTGCCTCAATTTCGGCTAATGACAAAGACATCGGCGACTTCATTGCCGATGCAATGGAAAAGGTCGGCAAAGACGGCGTGATCACGGTCGAAGAGTCCAAGTCGATGAAGACCGAGGTCGAGACCAAAGACGGCATGCAGTTCGACAAGGGCTACATCTCGCCGTACATGGCCACCGATATGGAGCGCATGGAAGCCGTGATGGACGATCCGTTCATCCTGGTGACCGAGCGCAAGATCTCGGCCATCGCCGACATCCTGCCGCTGCTCGAGAAGATCGTGCAAGTGCAGAAACCGCTATTGATCATCGCAGAAGACGTCGAAGGTGAAGCGCTGGCGACCCTGGTCGTCAACAAACTGCGCGGCACGTTCACGACCGTTGCCGTCAAGGCGCCGGGCTTCGGCGATCGCCGCAAAGAGATGCTCAAGGATATCGCAACCCTCACCGGCGCGACCGTCATCTCCGAAGAGCTTGGGCTCAAACTCGACAAAACCACGCCCGAACAACTCGGCCGCGCCAAGCGCGTCAAGGTCACGAAGGAAGAGACCACGATCGTCGACGGCGCCGGCAAACCTGAAGCAATCAAAGGCCGGATCGAGCAGATCAAAAAGCAGATCGAAGATACCGACAGCGACTTCGATCGCGAAAAGCTCCAAGAACGGCTCGCGAAGCTTTCGGGCGGTGTGGCGGTTATCAACGTCGGTGCCGCAACCGAAACCGAACTCAAAGAGAAGAAGCACCGCATCGAGGACGCGCTCAGCGCGACCAAGGCGGCCGTCGAAGAGGGCATGATTCCGGGCGGCGGTGCGTCGCTGGTGCATGCGATCAAGACGATCGACAAGTATCAGCCTCCGAAGACCAACGGCGCTGCAATGACGTGGGCCGACGAAAAGATCGGCATCGACATCGTCAAGAAAGCGCTCGAAGAGCCGCTTCGCCAGATCGCGTACAACGCGGGCTTCGAAGGCTCCGTTGAAGTCAACAACGTGCGCGGCAAAGAATCGCCGATGGGATTCGACGCGATGACCGGCGAGATCGTCGATATGTTCAAAGCCGGCATCGTCGAGCCGTTCAAAGTGACGCGCTCGGCGCTGCAAAATGCGGCTTCGATCGGAGCGATGATCCTGACGACCGAAACGCTGATTGCCGATAAACCCGAGCCGAAGAGAGAGCCGGCAATGCCCGGCGGCGGCATGGGCGACTACGGCGGGATGATGTAGACGCTCGATGGGGTCTTTCGGAACCGTGGTGTATGTTTAACGGTTCCGAAAGACCCCATCTTCGCTTGCATCAAGCGCCTGCAAGATAAAAAGAGGGCTCCGCCAAAAGCGGGGCCCTTTTTCGTTAGGAGAAAAGATGGCCGGATGTTTTTAGCGTTACTGCTGGCCGTCAATGCGACAGGGGCGCCGTTGTTCGTCCCTCCTAAAGGAATGCACCACCTCAGGCGCGATCCCGCAGTGGCCGCTCAAATACGGAACATCGGTCTGACGTTCGTTGCCGAGTATCGCGGCACGGTGCATCAGCGAATGGGCCGCGTCGTGTTTCCACGATCGATCGCCATCACTATAGGAACCGATTCGAACTCCGGGTTCGACGCACGCGGATATGCAAAGGCGCGCCTGCTGTTTGTGAGGCAGGGAGCCGTAAAGGTAGTTTCAGGCACGGCCGTTCCGCTTTGTGGCGGCAGATCGGGGTGGTTAACTAAAATGGCGCTTCCCGGTTCCGATGTAACCGTTGAAGAAATGTATGCCGAAGCCGCGGATACCGTGTACGTCGCTCAACTGGTCCGGCCAAAATCAATTCACGATCCGTTCAATTCCGAAAAGTCGCTCTATTCGCTTTGTCCGCCGGGTAGCGCCGTCGCCGAACGGCAGACGCCGGCGGGCTCCATGCCGCTGGTTCCTCCCGCCGGCTGGGCGCGCGGAATTCTGTCCGATCGCAAGTTGTCGCCGCCATTTGAGCTCGTCGGACTGTGGCTGCATCCGATGGCATTCCGAGGCGCCGTGTCGGTCGAGTCGCTGGCGCTTTCCAAGGCTCCGCCGCTGCCGGCAAACGTGACGCCGCAAGACGAGAACGAGATCCAAATGAGCGACCTCAAAACGCACGTAGCCGGCGCCGTGCGAATGCTCGAGACCACAGCGCAAAAACTTTGCAACGGCACCGCCGACGGCTGGGTCACGCGCTATGTGACGGGCGGCTGGGCGGTCGAACGTGCTTATGTATACGGAAAGAGCCTCAGCTACTTCTTGACGTACAGTCACCGTCTTCAGACGCCGGAGAATCCCGTTGCGCGCGCTGCGATCGACTCGTTGTGCGCTGAATAACCAAAAGGCCCGCGATTCAGGCGGGCCTTTCTTTCTCAGTGCCGCGGGAGTTGTTAGGCGGCTGCGCCCTTCGCACTCCAGGCGCCGATGATCGCGCCCATGACCGCCATCGAGACCGTCACGAACCCGGCGTTTATAGCCCAGAGTCCGAGGGTGAGGCCGCCCCATACGACGCCCAAGTAGGTCATCGCCGCATAGACACCGATCCCGATAAACAACCCGAATCCGACGCCGCGCGACAGATCGGCGCCGGGCCGCATCGAGAGTGCGATCCCAATAACGTATGCAAGAATCAAGCCCAAGAGAAACGTAATGATCAGTTGCGTCGCCATGGGCCCGCCGGTCGCCATGGGTTTCCCGATCAGCGCTTGCATTTGGGCCGTATACGAGGCTCCGAAGATGTACATGTACCAGACATAGCTGATAACAAAGAAGACTACCGCCGAGACAACGACGGAGAGATGGTTAACGCGTGAACCCATTCCAGCCTCCTAAAGGCAGTGAGCGATTGCAGCTCCCCTTCGCTTGCTTGGTCAGGTGCCCTGCCCAGAATGAGGGAAAGGGGAGGCTAGGCTGATAAGCCATATGACCTGTCTTTTTGGAGGGACGAGTAAGCATGAGATTCTTTCGGACAATCCTAGCCTCAGGCGCGGCGGTGGCCGTCGTGGCGGCACTGAGCGCCTGCGGCGCCAGCACGGCCACGACTACGACCGCGACGGCGACGACTGCACCGGCCAAAGGCGCCATGATGGCAGCCGGAATCACCGTCACCATGACACCGCAAAACGGCTCTAAGCAGAGCGGCTCCGGAACGGTTACCGCCAAGAGCGGCGGCGTGATGGTGACATTTTCCGTCATGAACGAGCCCAAGGGCGCGTCGGAGCCGGCCCACATCCATGCCGGGACCTGCGGCCCCAAGCTGAACCCGAAGCCGTGGAAAGTCTTGGCCAACGTGGTGAACGGCAAGTCGTCCACGCTGGTTGCCGGCGTCACCATCGCTCAGCTCAAGAAGGGCCCGTACGCGATCAACGTGCACAAGAGCCTCAAGCAAATCAGCGTGTACGTTTCCTGCGGTAATCTCTAAAGGGGTTAACAACGGGAGGGCGCCGGCGGCGCCCTCCTGTATTCCGGGCGGCGCCGCGCTATAATGAGAGCGGAAGGACGAACGCCTATGGCGATCCGATGTGCTCTCGCGCTGGCCGCAGCTCTCTTGCCGGCCATCTTCTCTTCGCCCGTGGCTGCGGCGGGCTCGGCCGACCTGGCTGCCGCGGTCAAGAACATGCCGGCGCAGGCCGACAAATTTCGCTCGCTGATGAGCAATCTGAGTGCGACGCAGTTCCATTTCGTCGACGTAGCCGGCCAGCTCGATGCGGCCACGCTTCGAAAGAACGCGGCTAACATTGCCGATCTGCGCGAAACGCTTAGCCATGCAACGCTGGAAGATAATCAGGGCGTCGTGACGACGCTGCGAAAAGTGCTGCTCGGCAAAAACCTGACGATCGATCAGATCGTCGCGGTCTACGTCGGCGGCACTCAGATCACGCTGTTTTATCAGTAGCTGTCCGGGCGCGAACGAAGAGAACATAGATCGGCACGGCGATTGCGAACAGGCCGAACGTTACGGCGGCCCCTTGCCATGAAGAGACATAGCTGGTCACGGCGATCCCGAACGCGATCAGCATAAAAAGTACCGTCGTGTACGGATGGAACGGCACCGAAAACCCTCTGTCCGGCGGCTTGTCGCGGTCGCGCGCGCGAAAAACAAACACGGCGATCGCGGCGAGCGTAAAGAACAGAAAATCGACGCCGATCACGTAACTCAAAATCGACGCATAGCCTTTCCAGAACGTGATGATGATAGCCACGGCGCCTTGCAGTGCGATGGCGACAATCGGAACGCGCGTTTTCGGATGAACCCACGCGATCGATCGAAAGAACAAGCCGTCTTCGGCCATCGCGTGATAGACGCGCGGCGACGTTAGGATCTGGTTGCTCAAGAACCCGAGCGTGGAGAGCGATATGATCGCGGCCATGAACTGCGCTCCGCGCGCGCCCATGAACGCGCGCGCCACGTCAGAGGCAGGCGCGTCGGTATGCATCAGTCCGTTCACGCCCAAAACGCGCAGGCACACGACGTTCACCAGCAGATAGAGAACGATCACTCCCGCCACGCCCCACAGCAGGCCAAGCGGCAGCGCCCGCGTGGGATTTTTCAATTCACCGCTCATGAAACTCGCCGTCTGCCAGCCGCTGTATGCGAACATCACCGCGACCATCGAGGTCACCATCGCGGCAAGTAAACCAAGCGTCGTTCCCGCATTTGGCGTCGCAGCTGCCGCCGCCGCTGCCGGATGCGCGAAGAAGCCCGCGCCGATCAGCAAAAGTATGGCGCCGATCTTCAGCACCATAAAGACGTTCTGCAGGTTCCCGCCCTGCCGTACGCCCAGACAGTTGACGATCGTGAAGATCGCTAGCACGGCAAACGCCAATAAACGCTGGTCGACCATCTGCCCTGTGAGCGCCGGATAGTAGCCCGCAAATGTCAGCGCGGCCGCAGCCATCCCCCCGCTTTGTGAGACGAGCAGCAGCGTCCACCCGTACATAAATGCGACGAGCGGATGAAACGCATCGCGCAGGTAGGCGTAAAAGCCGCCGTCCTGGGGACGCCGCGCGGCCAGCTCGGCAATCACGAAGGCACCCAAAATCGAAATGATGCCGCCCGCGATCCATACGCCGAGGATTGCCGCCGGGACCCAAACGATTTTGGCGACGACCGACGGGTTGCGGAAGATGCCCGAACCGACGATGCCGCCCATCACGATGAGCGCGGCATCGAACGGGCCTAAACGGCGAGCGAGTTTGATCAGAGGGTGACGACCGCCTTATCTGAACTTCTGGGCAGGGGGTTTGGACCCGAATCCCAGTGGGCCCTTGGAGAGTTATAAGCCAAGATGGATTGGATGTGTGGCTGGCAGCCCAACGTTGACGTCGTGATCGACGAGGGCTCCCGCACGCTCGTTGTCCGCGCCGAACTAGCCGGCGCGGACAGTGACAGCTTGCGTGTTTTCCTGGACGATCAGCGTTTGTACATCTCGGGCCGTCGCGCCAAGACCGCGCGCCTGCGCGGCGGATCGTTCGTACAGAAAGAGATCGCGGACGGCGATTTCGTCAAAAGCATTCGTTTGCCGGTGGCCGTCGCGCAATCCGAAATCACGGCTACCTATGAAGATGGGCTGCTCACCATCGCGCTGCCGATTTCACCGCACGAATATATTCCCGCAGCGCGCACCGAAATTCGCATGATCGTCAAACGGGTGCTCGCGTAGTGGCCGCCATCGAAGTTGCCCCGACCGTCATCGGCATCTTGCCGCTGCAAGACGCGGTGCTCTTTCCGAACACCGTGATCCCGCTCGCCGTCATAAAGCGTCCGGGCATCCAGCTGGTCGAGGAAGCGCTGCGCGAAGGCAAGCCGATCGGTTTGGCGCTGCTGAAAAATCGCGACGTCGAAAACCCGGGACCCAACGACGTGCACCGCATCGGCACGATCGGGACCGTGCAAAAAATGCTGAAGGTTCCGGACGGCACGCTGCGCTGCATCGTCGCCGGCCAATCGGTTTTCAAGATCGAACAATTCACCGCAACCGAACCGTACCTCGTGGCCGAGTACCAAGAGCTTCCGGACATTACCAATCCTTCGGAAGAGCTGGTTGCGATGCAGCGCAATCTCGGCACGCTCTTCCAGAAACTGCTCGGATACTTGCCGCAAGCGCCGCGCGAGATGGAGATGGAAGTCCAGAACATCTCCGATCCTAACTTGCTGACTTATTTCGTCGCGTCGACGATGCGGCTCGACACCGCCGACCGCCAAGCGGTGCTCGAAGAGCGCGACGCCGAGAAGCGCATGCGCAAATTGACGATGCTGCTCACGAAGGAACTTGAGGTCGTCGAGCTCGGGCACAAGATCCAGTCCGATATCCAGCGCGAAATGGAGAAAAACCAGCGCGAGTTTTATTTGCGCCAGCAGCTGCGCGCGATTCAGGAAGAGCTGGGCGAAGTCGATCCGCAGCAGGCCGAAGCCAACGAGCTGCGCCAGAAGATCGAAGAAGCGAAGATGCCCGAGGACGCGCGCAAAGCGGCCGACCGCGAACTCGACCGGATTTCAAAAGTTCCGCAGGCTTCGCCGGAATACAGCGTTATCCGCACCTACTTGGACTGGCTCGTGCAGCTGCCGTGGGGCATCGAGACGACCGATCACTTCGACATCAAACGCGCGCGGACGATCCTCGACGAAGACCATTACGATCTCGAGAAGATCAAGGATCGCATCATCGAGTATTTGGCCGTCGGCAAGCTCAAGAAACGCTTGACCGGGCCGATCCTGTGCTTCGTCGGTCCGCCCGGTACGGGCAAGACTTCGCTCGGGCAATCGATCGCACGCGCGATGGGACGTAAGTTCGCGCGGCTCTCGGTCGGGGGCGTGCGCGATGAAGCCGAGATTCGCGGACACCGGCGCACGTACATCGGCGCCATGCCCGGCACGATCGTGCGCGCCATCAGGGATTCGGGCACGCGGAATCCGGTCATGATGATCGACGAGATCGATAAAGTCGGCGCCGATTTTCGCGGCGATCCGCAGTCCGCGCTGCTCGAGGTTCTCGATCCGGAGCAAAACAACACGTTCCGCGATCACTATCTCGATCTGCCCTTCGATCTCTCGCAAGTGCTTTTCGTGTGCACCGCCAACAGTTTGGACACGATCAGCCCGCCGCTGCGCGACCGTATGGAAATCATCCAACTCTCGGGCTACACCGAGTTGGAAAAACTGCAGATAGCCAAGCGCTACCTGGTGCCAAGCAGCGCAAGGCCAACGGATTAAAGGATTCGCAGGCGCAGATCAACGATGCGGCGCTGCGCTCGATCATCGTGGATTACACGCGCGAGGCCGGCGTGCGAAATTTGGAGCGCGAGATCGGAACGACGTTTCGCAAGATCGCGCGCAAGATCGCCGAGACTCCGCGTTTCAAGGGCCGGATCAAGGCCGACAGCCTCGTGAACTATCTCAACAAGCCGCTGTTCTACAGCGAGGTCAAGAAGCGCGTTGCTTCCGTCGGCGTCGCGACCGGAATGTTTTACACGCCATACGGCGGCGATATTCTTTTCATCGAAACGACCACGATGCCGGGCACGGGCAAACTCGTGCTGACTGGACAGCTCGGCGACGTCATGAAAGAGAGCGCGCAGGCAGCGGTGTCGTTCCTGCGGTCGCGTTCGGGCGAGCTCGGGTTGCCCGACGACTATTTTGCCAAACACGATCTCCACATTCACGTGCCGACCGGCGCGACGCCCAAGGACGGACCCTCTGCCGGCGTGGCGTTGGCGACCGCACTCGCCTCGCTCCTGACGGGGCTCAAAGTCGATCCGGACGTCGCCATGACCGGCGAGATCACCCTGACCGGGCAAGTGTTGCCCATCGGCGGTCTGAAAGAAAAAGTGCTGGGCGCGAAGCGAGCCGGGATCAGAAAGATCATCATGCCGACACGCAACGAGATCGATCTCGACGACATTCCAAAGGAAGTGCGCGACACGATGGCGTTCGTTACGGTGGAAGAGCTTTCCGAAGTGTTGCAGCACGCCCTGGGAAAACGCATCATTACGCCGGTCGAATTGGGCGTCTCGCCGCAACGCGCAAACAACGTCGTTCCGATGCGCCGCAGCGCGCTCAAGCGCGTGCGCGCGCCCGAACGCAAACGCTCGCGTACGCGGCGTTAGCATGCGCAAGAATCTGCTGTTCATCCCCGGGCCCGTCACCGTGTCCGAGGCCGTGCTCGAGGCGATGCATCAACCGCTGATCGATCACCGCGGCCCGGAGTTCGCCGAGCTGGTCGAACGGCTCTATGCGGCCTTGCGCCCGATCTTCGGAACGCAGCACGCCGAAATCATTTTGCTCGGATCCTCCGGAACGGGCGGGCTGGAAGCGGCGATCGCCAATACGTTTTCACCCGGTCAGACCGTACTGGCAGCGCCTATGGGGGTCTTCGGCGAGCGCATGATTGCGATCGCGCGCAAGTACGGAATGACCGTCGAAGCGATTGAAACGGCACCGGGCTGCGCAGTCGATCCAAATGCGTTGGCCGAACGGCTGGCGGCCGACAAGGAGCGCCGTTATGCCGGCGTCTTGTTGACGCACAACGAAACGTCGACCGGCGTGCAGAGCGAGATGGCGGATCTAGCCGCCATCGTGCAGCGGCACGGCGCGCTTACGGTTGTGGATTCCGTCAGCGGTTTGGGCGCAACGGATTTTTGCATGGACGACTGGGGCTACGACATCGTCGTAGGCGCTTCGCAAAAAGTGCTGGCCGCGCCGCCGGGCGTCGCCATTCTGGCGGTCAGTCCGCGGGCTTGGAAGGCGATCGAAGCCTCGAAGGCGCCGCGTTTTTATTTCGACTTGCTCGCAGCTCGCGAGTTCGCGCGCCAAGGCCAGATGCCGTGGACGTCGCCCGTCAGCACGATGTTTGCGCTCGATACCGCACTCGCGCAATATCATCGCGAAGGAGCTCCGGCGGTTTGGCGCCGGTTAGCGACCTATGCGCGAGCGATTCGCGCCGCCTTCGAAGCGCTCGGACTGCAGATTTTCTCTCAGCCCGGCGCGCACTCGGTTACGGTCGTCACCGGAAAAGTACCCCGCGGCGTCGATGCGGCCGGCCTGTTGCGCGGGTTGCGGGAAAAGCGCGGCGTGACGCTGGCGGGCGGACAACTCGACCTAAAGGGCAAGATCATCCGCATGGGAACGATGGGCGACGTTTCGCAGACCGACGTACTCGCCGCGATCGAAGCGCTGGAGATTGCGCTGCTCGATTACGACGTGCCCGTGCAGATGGGCGAGGCCGGAAAAGCTGCGCTGAGCGTCTTTTTGGATTTGGCGGAAGTCACACCCGGTGATGAGCAAAAAATTGATGGACGAATGGCCGCGCAAACCACGGGAACGTCCCCATGATCGCATTGTCGATGCGATCGTTCGGCTGCGTCACGTAGCCGACCAGCACCGAACGGTGCAAATCCGCGCGAATATCGGGTGAGAGCGGGAAGAACAGCGCGACGTAAAGCAGCAGCCAAATAAGGACGAGCGCTTTCGCAACGCCGACCAGTGCGCCCGCGATCGCATTGCCGAGTCCCAGGAACGGCAGTTTCGACACGTTGCTGAGCGCGCGAGCTACCAAGAGTATCGCGACGTACGTTGCCAGACCTACGAGGAACATCGCTACCACGTGTGCGGAGCCGCTGCCCAGATGCAATGCGCCCGCCAAGAACGGATCGAGCGAGCCCCGGTAAAACCACGGAACGATGAGCGACGCGGCTAATGCAATCGCTCCGCTCAATTCTAGGATGAATCCGCGCTTATAGCCTCGCAGGCCCGCGATGAGCAGAATCGCACCGGCGAGAATGTCGGGCCAGCTCATTGTCTGAGGGTTACGCCCAAATCTTCCCGGAGCGCGCCGATCGCTTTGTCGATCACGGCATCGGCTTGCGCATCGGTGATCGTCCCATCGGTTTTTTGCAGCGTCACTCGAAGCGCTAGGCTTTTCATCCCAGGGGCAATTTGCGGTCCGCGGTATTCATCGAACGTTCTCACGGACGTGCATAGGCTGCCGATCGCCGAGCGCACCGCCGCCTCGACGCGTTGCGCGGGCAGCTCCGGATCGCAGACGACGGCTAAGTCGCGATAGGTCGACGGAAATCTTGAAGGCGGCCTGAACTGCGGGATGTCGTACGCCGGTATTGCGGCTGGGTACACGCTGCAAAAATAGGCGGGCAAACGCATCTCGAACGCGCGCTGCAAGCGCGGATCGACTTGTCCGACGACGGCCACTTCGTGTCCGTCGAGCAGCAGCACGCCGGTTTTACCGGGATGAAGTCCCGGACGCTCGTCGGGTGCAGTTTCAAACGTCGTGCGGCCGGTCAAGGCGCGCAAAAACGCTTCGCAGTCGCCTTTGGCGCGCAAGAAATGCGTGTCGCGCCAGGCGGGTTCGTCGAGCGGCTCCGCCGTGAAACCGAACAGCACGGCCGAAACCTCCAACGGCTGACGATCTTCGCTGTAAAATTCGCGTCCGAGTTCGAAGGCACGCATCGGAACGCCGGTACGCGCCAGGTGCTCGAGCATCGCGGGCTGCAGCGAGTGGCGCAGATAGCGTTGCTCTTCGCTCAACGGGTTGAGGACTTCGACCGGATGCGCCGGCGGCTCGAGTCCCGCGCGCTTGAGTTTTTCGAAGACCTGCGCGCCGTGCAGCGAGTACGTGACTATCTCGTGATAGCCCAGAGCGGCTAGCGTCGCCCCGATCTCCCGCTCCCGCAGATAGTCGGTACTTGCGATCTCATGCGAACGGACAAATGGGATCTCGGCGACGATCCGTTCGTAGCCGGCGATTCGCGCGACTTCCTCGATCACGTCCGCGTTCAGCGAAATATCTTTTCGCCACGGCGGCGGGACTGCGCTCAGCGTGTGCCCGTCGTGCAGCTCGACTTGGAACCCGAGCCGGTCGAGATACTCGCGAATTTCTTGAGCCGAGAGTTCGAAACCGAGCAGCCGTTTTATGTCGCGCTGCTCGATCGTGATGGCGGGCGCGGAAACGATCGGTTCGCCGAAAGCCACCGGTTCGTGCGCCTGGGCCCCAAATTGCGTCAGGATCTGCGCGGCGCGAGCCGCGCCAATCTCGGTGAGCACGGGCGCGAGCGTTTTTTCATGGCGCGAGCTCGCTTCCGTGCGGAATCCCAATTGCAAAGCCGTCCGGCGAATGCGCGCGCCGTTGAAGTTGGCAGATTCGAGCAGCAGCTCGCGAGTCGACTCCGTAACTTCGCTGCTCTTGGCGCCCATCAGGCCGGCCAAACACTCCGCACCCTTTTCGCTGGCGATGACCAGGGCGCCGGGGCTCAGTTCGCGCTGCGTGCCGTCCAACGCGACAAACTTTTCCCCGGCGCGCGCGTCGCGCACGATCAAATGGTATTTTGGAATCTTCGCCGCGTCGTAGAAGTGCAGCGGCTGTCCGGTCTCCAGCATGACGTAATTGGAAACGTCCACGAGCTGATTGATCGGGCGTTGCCCGGCCAGCGCCAGACGGATGCGCATCCAAGCCGGGGAGATTCCCGCGTGCACGTTACTAAACAGTTGAGCCACAAACCGCCTGCAGTCGGGCGACTCGAGCGTGACCTTAGGCTTTGGTCCGCCGGCCTTCGCGCCGGGATTGTCGAAACCGGGAAGTCGCAACGGCAGGCCCGCAAAGGCGGCCAGTTCTCGCGCCAAACCGATGATCGACATCGCGTCGACGCGGTTGCTCGTCACCTCGACGTCGAGAACGGCTTCACCCAGCCGGTAGAACTCGACCACGTCGGTCCCGGGTTTGAGCGATTCCTCGAACTGCAGGATGCCGTCTTCGAACCACTCTGCCGGCAGCGCCAGCTCGTCCGCCGAAATCATCATGCCTTCCGACTCGACGCCGCGCATTTTGCGGCGCTCGATCGTGAGCTGCGGCAACCGCGCGCCGATCGTCGCCACCGCAATCGTTTGCCCGGCCGCGACGTTGGTCGCTGCCGTTGCGATCGTTAGCGGTTTGCCGTCGCCGATCTCGATCCGGCCAACCTGCAAGCGATCGGCGCCGGGATGTTTGGCAAGCTCGGCGATTCTGCCGGCAACGACGCCCGTAATGACGGGACGCGTCTCGATGCCGGCCACGGGGAAGCCGAGCTCGGCGAGCATCTTCGCGACCGCGGACGGATCGGCTGGGAGCTCGACGAACTCCCGCAGCCAGCCTAACGGAACGCGCATTAGGCGAGCTGGTCCAAGAAGGCGGGATCGTTTTCGAAAAACCGCCGGATGTCGTCGATGTCGTACCGCACGAGCGCCATGCGCTCGACGCCGAAGCCGAACGCCCAGCCGGAGTAGATATCCGGATCGTAGTCGACGTTGCGCAACACGTTGGGATGCACCATGCCCGCGCCGCCGAGCTCGATCCACCCCGAGCCTCCGCACATCCGGCATATGCCGCCGGCGCCTCGGCAGAGCGGACAGGTCGTGTCCACTTCCGCGCTGGGCTCGGTGAACGGAAAATACGATGGCCGGAAGCGCACCTGCTGCTCGGATCCGAAGAGCTCGCGGCACATGCCGGTGAGCATCCCTTTGAGATGTCCCATGTGCACGCCCTCATCGATCAGCAAGCCCTCGCATTGATTGAATTGAAACAGGTGCCGCGCATCGACGGCGTCGCGCCGGTAACACGTACCGGGGACCACAACTGCGACCGGCGGACGGTGCTGCTGCATCGTGCGGATCTGCATCGGAGACGTGTGTGGACGCAGCAAGAGATTGGGCGTTACGAAGAACGAATCAAAACCTTCGCGCGCCGGATGATCCGGCGGAATGTTCAGTGCATCGAAATTGTAGTAGTCGGGTTCGATTTCAGGCCCGACGACGACGGCGAAGCCGTGCCGTTCGAAGTAGGCGCAGATGTCGTGCATGACGCGGCGCATGGGATGGATCGATCCGCGCTGCGGCCGGATCGCCGGAAACGTCACGTCGATGCGTTCGGAGAGCCGGTCGCCGACGTCGCGCGATTCCAAAAGAGCCTGCGCATCGCGCATCGCTCGCTCCATCGCATCGACGGCTTCGTTGATCGTCGCTCCGGCGCCGGGACGTTCGGAGGCCGGGAGCTTGCCGATTTCGCGGCGCAGCGCGGTCACCTCGCCGCTGCGCCCTAAAAACGCGACGCGCACCGAATCGAGCGCGCGCGTATCGCCGGCTTCGCGCAGCGCAGTTTCGAATCGGGCGCGCAATCGTTCGAGAGTCTGTGTCAGTTTCATAAGTACAGAAATAAAAACGCCCGGGACGTATTTCCGGGCGCTTTGGAGTCAGCCTTTCGCTTTGTTTCTCAGGTTGGTACCGATGTGGGGTGAAGCTGCCGATAAATCAGGTAAGCGTTGATCGATCCCGTCGATTTGAAGAGTTTCCAGAAGAACTCGGACGTGGCCATCGGTCTCCTTCTGGGCGGGCTTTGCGGCCCGGCCCCCATGCGAATGCAAGCAGTATAGCACGCGACTTTTCCACAGGGTAGTCTTGACTTTTTGGCCTGTCTAGACTCTCTTGACAAGACTTTAAGAGCGTCGCTTGGCCGCCTCGTAAAGCGCGATTCCCCCCGCCAGGGCGGCGTTCAAGCTCTCGATCCGGCCCGCCATGGCGATGGCCGCCCGGCGCGTACAGACCGCCCCCCATTCGCCCAGGCCGTGCCTCTCCTGGCCCACGACGACCAGGGCTCGCGAAGACCACTCGAGCACTTCGATAGGCTCGCCCGCGGCGTCCAGACCGGTGACCTGCCAGCCCCGCGCGGCCGCCGCCGTCTCCTGGGCAGATGCCACCGCCACGCGAAGGCGAAAAAGGGAGCCCGCCGCGCCGCGCACGACCTTCGGCGCATACGGCTCGGCGGCGTGCGACCCAAAGATCACCCCGGAGGCCCCAAAAGCCTCAGCCGCCCGCACCAGGGTTCCGGCGTTGCCGGGATCGCTCAGGCCGGCCAAGGCGAGCACTAGTCCCGGGGCCGTGAGAATCTCTGCGACCGGATGCAGGGCGATTGCCGCGATAGCGAGCAAGCCGGGCGGCGTTTCGAGATCCGAGAGCCGGCCCATCGTCCGCTCGTCGACGCGGTAGGTCGGAACCCCGCCCGATTCGAGGGCGCGTGCTCCCTGAATGGATTCCAGCGCTTCGGGCGTGCCGTAGAGCTCTTCGATGTGGACGCCGCTGCGAACGGCCTCGTGCAAGAGCGTGGGGCCTTCAATAGCAAAGCGGCCTTGCTCCCGCCTGCCTTTCTTTGTGCGTAAAGCCCGGATGCGATCCAGGCGCGGGTTATGAGCCCCGAGCATTCCGGCCTATGAAGCGAGCGCGCAGCGCGATCATGATCAGCGCCGAGAAAAGGGCTGCGAGTGCGACCGCGATCCGGTCGTTGAAATGGCGGGTCGCGGCAAACCTGAGGACGGTCGCCGCGACCACCGCGAAGATCGCGAGAAAGATCACCAACCAGACGAGTTCTTGGCCGATGGAGGATTGCCGGCGCACGCTTGCTTCTAGTACGAGCCTTGCGCGCCGTTCTCTTCTCAAGGGAGATTTAACAATTTTCGTCAAGAGTCGATAAACTAGGTATGAACCTCGCCCCGGATGCGTTTTAATAGAGGGGCGGGTACTTGTCATGGGAGGGTAGGCGGTGGAAACTCCGCGGGACGTTAATGCGGTCCTCAAATATCTTTTGAGCGACGGAAATCGCGAGCATATCGCCGCGTCCGTTTTGGCGCCCGAAGATGAAGCCTATCTCAACAGGTTGATCGCGGCGGTGCGCTCGGGAAAACGCGCAGTCCTCATCGTTGAAGACTCCGACGACAAACTGAAGTACATGTTCAGCAATGCATCGCGCGCCGAGGCGGTTTCCATGCTCGGCAAAGTCATCGAAGCGACGGGCCGCCGCTTAGCCAACGGGGACGATTAAGAACTCTTCCCGATCGCCTTTTTCGCCGTCTTCAACAACGAGCCGAAAGCCACGGCGTCCGAGATCGCCAAGTCCGCGAGCGTTTTGCGGTTGAGCGTGATCCCCGATTTCTTCAAGCCGTTCATAAAAACCGAGTAGCTCAAGCCTTCTTTGCGCGCCGCCGCGTTGATGCGGCTGATCCACAGCGAACGAAAATCGCGCTTGCGAACGCGCCGGTCGCGATAGGCGTAAGACAGCGAGTGAAGCAGCGCTTCATTCGCAACCCGGTAATTGCGCCGGCGGGCGGCGCGAAAGCCCTTGACGAGCTTCATGACTTTGCGCCGGTGTTTGAGGCCGTGGACGCCGCGTTTGATTCGTGCCATGTCGCAGCTCCTTACACCAAGTACGGGATCGTTGGCGCCAGGCGCTTGAGATCGCCCGGAAAGACCGGCTGATCCTTGCGAAAGTTGCGTTTGCGCTTGCGCGACCGTTTGCTCATGATGTGGCCGCAGCCGCTGAATTGGTGACGATGCGTCACCTTTCCGTTGGCGCTCACTTTCACGCGTTTGGCGGTACCGCGGTGAGTACGAATCTTAGGCACTTTTTTTCTCCTTGGTCTTCGCTGCCAGGCTCGTGAACTTCGGCGGGCCGGTAGGCACCGAGCGAGGCGCGAGGATCATGAACATGTTCTTGCCTTCGAGTTTGGCGTCGCGTTCGATCGTGGCAATCGGCGTCATATCTTCAGCCATGCGATCGAGCAGTTTCTTCCCGAAGGACGTGTAGGTAATCTCTCGCCCGCGAAACATAATCGTGACCTTGATTTTGCTGCCGTCGAGCAGCAGACGTTCCGCCATGCGGGCCTTCGTCTCGTAATCGTGCGTCTCGATTTTTGGTCTGAGCTTCACTTCTTTGAGTTCGAAGCTCTTCTGTTTCTTGCGAGTGTCTTTATCTTTTTTCGCCTGCTCGTATTTCAAACGTCCGTAGTCGCCGATCTTGCACACCGGCGGTGAGGCCGTGGGCGAGACTTCGATGAGATCGAGCCCGGCGGTGCGCGCACGCGCCAGGGCTTCCTCCGTGGGCAGGATCCCAAGTTGTGCGCCGTCTTCGTCGATGACGCGAACTTGGCGGATGCGAATCTGGTCGTTTACTCTGAGCGGTCGAGCTATTGCGTTTACTCCTGTACAAATAAAAAAGGGCGTCGCCGAACGTCAAGCAAGCGACCCCATCTCGCGGAACCGGCCGGCGGCTCCTTCGATGAAGACCGGATCGCCCGAAGGCATCCGGTGAGGGCGCGAGCCCCACTTCGGCTTACGGAGCATACCACAGGCAGAGAGGGTAGCGTCAAGCCTGGTTAATCGCTGACCGCTTCTTCTGAAAGCACTTTTCCGCTCTTGGGATCGACCTTGCGCTGAACGTGGTCTTCGGTCAGGGCCACCACCACGCCGATTTCGTCGCGAATCGAGCTGTAGCGGTTGTTGGGGGATTGCGAGGGCCGCGGCTCGATCTGCCACAGCACGTCGCCCTTTTCGCTGACGCCGAAGAGATTCTGCGGATACGACTGATCGCGCGGCACGTCCAGCAAAAGCACGTTCACGCCGTCAATTTCCAGGCGCTGCTTAATAGGATAGGCCGGCAGCGCCGGCAGAGATCCTTGCTCCATGCCCTAGCGTGTACCCGGAATCAGTGGCAGCTATTGATTCGGATCGAAGGTGACTTTAAAAAGGTAGAGCCCGAATGCCGGCTTACAATTCTTCACGCGCGGTGAATACGTGGATTGAGCGGCGGCACGAAGCGCGGCTTGATCCAGATCGAAGTTGCCGCTCGAACTGAACACGCGCAAGGCCGCAATCGTTCCTTTTGGGCTCAGGTAGACTTTGATCGAAACGGTCGATTGGCCCAGGCCGGCTTCGCGCCCGCCTGCGGGAAAGTCGGGCGCAACCTGGGCGGTCACCGTCGCGTCGCGATTACAAGAAGCGAGCGTGTGCGCCGGGGGCGTTTGCAGCGCGAGCAGTAAAGCGATGGAAGAGAGCATGGTACACCTCTAACAGGGCATCGTGTTCGTAAGGCGTAGCCCCGCTCCTATGAGGTTTGCCCCTATTGCCGTCGCCTTGACCGCACTCTTTTCATTCGTTGTTCTCTCGCCCGCCGTGGCCGCGGAACCGATTTCGCTCACTGTGGACGCATCGCAGGCGCCCTCACAGAACATCGTGCGCACGCACGAAGTGATCCCGGTTACGCCCGGCGCCATGACGCTCTACTATCCGCAATGGATTCCGGGTGAGCACGGACCCGTCGGCCCGATCGAAAACGTTGCTGCGTTAGCGATCAGCGCGAACGGCGCGACGATTCCGTGGCACAGAGATCCCGCCAACCTGTTTGCATTTACATTCGAAGTGCCGGCGGGCGTTAATCGTTTGAACGTCGAGTTCACCTATCTCGGCGCGACCTTCGGCCACTACTCGTCGAACCGCTTGGCCTCGCCGAACATCGTGGTGATCGACTGGAACCAGAACGTGCTCTATCCGTCCACGGGGACGAATGATACGACCACGTTCGATCCCGTGTTGATCCTTCCAAGCGACAACTGGAAGTTTGCCAGCGCGCTGTACGATCCGAAGCTAACCGGCGATAGAGTGCATTTCGGCCTGACTCCGCTCGGAAGACTCATGGACTCGCCGCTCGACTCATGTGTGAATTTTCGCGCGTGGGAACTGTGGCAAGATCCGGGCTCATTTCCGGGCACCGCGAGTCTGAACGTGTGCGCAGACATTCCGGAAGAGCTCGACGCTTCGGCCAAAACCATCGACCATTTTCGCAATCTCGTAAAAGAGATGATCGCGATGTACGGCGCGCGCCATTGGCACGACTATCACTTTCTCTTGACCGTCTCCGACGTGATGCCCGGCGAGGGTGTCGAACATCACGAGTCGAGCGACGACGGTGAAGCCGGCAATTATCTCGTCGATCAAATGCTGCTCCAGCGCGGCGGCGATCTGCTCTCCCACGAGTTCAATCATTCCTGGGATGGAAAATTCCGAATGCCGGACGGGTTGGTCCGCGCGAATCTCAATACGCCCTACGACGATTCACTGCTCTGGGTATACGAGGGCATGACCCAATACTACGGCGACGTCATGTCGTATCGCGACGGCATTCGCGAGGCGAAGAAGTGGCCGGACCATGTCGCCTCGATCTGGGCGAACTACGATAACGAGCAAGGGCGGGAGTGGCGCTCGCTGGGAGACACCGCCACTTCGGGTCCGTTCCTCTACGGCGCGCCGCGCGGCTACAATTCGCAGCGCCGCGGCGTGGACTTTTACACCGAGGGCGAATTGTTGTGGCTCAAAGCCGACTCGATCATTCGTAACCTTTCGCACGACACGAAGTCGCTCGATACTTCGCGCGCGAATTCTTTGGCCGCACGAACACCGGCCCGATCACGGTGCCGTACGATCGGGGCGACATTATCGCGGGTCTGAACGCCGTGCAACCGTACGATTGGGCAAGTTTCTTTCATACATGGATCGACGACGTCGCACCGCATCCGCCCGACGGATTTTCTGCGGACGGCTGGCGGCTCGTCTATACATCCGAGCCGTCGCAGGACGTGCGCAAGAATAATTTTGCGTATTCCTTGGGCTTTTCGGCTTTGGGCGGTACGGTTTCCGACGTCCATGCCGGTTCGCCCGCGTGGAGGGCGGGCTTGGGCTTCAATCAAAAGCTCGTCGCGGTGAACGGACGCACGTACTCCGACGATCTGCTCTACGACGCGCTGAAGTCCGCGCAGCGTTCGCACGAACCCATCGAATTGCTGGTCGTCAAGGATGACGTCTACCGCACGATTGCGATTCCTTATTACGGGGGTCCGCGCTATCCGCATTTGGTGCGCGTGACTGAACTGCCCGACCGTCTCTCTGCCGTTGTCAAACCGTTGAGAAAAGAGTAAGAGCCATGATTTCCTGGCGCAACAACTTCGAGCAAGCGCTGCAAGAGGCAAAGCGCGACACCAAAGTCGTCTTTTTCGATATCTTCAATCCTGGTTGAGGGGGCTGCCAAGCGCTGGATACCGTGACGTATCCCGAACCTGCCGTGGCGGAAATCATTGGCCGCGCGATACCCTTACAACTCGATAACTCGAAGCCCGAAAATGATGCGGTCCTTAAACGATACCGCCACATTTGGACGCCGGACATTCGCCTGCTCGACGCCCAGGGGGTCGAGCTCTACAGTTGGCAGGGCTATCTGCCGCCCGCGGAATTCGCGGCGCGCGCACTGGCCGGTTTAGGGCAGGCGTATCTGCGCCTGCGCAATTTCGATCGCGCCGAAGAGCTCTACGTCGAGGTGCTCAAGCGCTATCCCACGACTTGGGCGGCGCCCGAAGCACAGTATTACTTGGGCGTTACGAGATACCGCCGCGACCCCGAAGGCAACGAGCTGCTGCACCAGTGGGCGATACTGCGCGCAAAATATCCCGACAGCGAATTCCGTTTAAAGCAGTCGTTCAAAGAGCTGCCGTAAGGGAATCGCGCAGCGCTTCAAGCAGCAGATCGATCTGCGCGTCCTCGATGACGAGCGGCGGAGCGAGCCGCAGGACCGTAGCGTGCGTGTCCTTCGCGGCGACGCCGCGTTCCAGCAAGAGCTCGGCGACGCGCCGCGCCGGAACGGTCAGTTCCAAGCCAATCAACAGGCCGCGGCCGCGCACTTCTTTTATGGCGGGCGAGCCGAGCTCGCGCAGCCCGCGCATCAGCTTGGCGCCCGCGTAACGAGCTTTCGCGGGAAGGTTCTCGTCGACAATCACGTCGAGCGCTGCCAACGCGACAGCGCATCCCAATGGGTTTCCTCCGAACGTGCTCCCGTGATCGCCTGGACCGAAAAGTGCCATCAGGTCGCGGCTCGCGAGCGCCGCCGAAACCGGATAGTACCCGCCGCCCAGCGCTTTGCCGACGATCAGCACATCGGGCTTTATCCCATCGTGATCGCACGCGAACATATCGCCCGAGCGTCCCAGTCCCGTCTGGATCTCGTCGGCGATGAAGAGCACGCGCCGTTCGCAGCACAGCTCGAAAGCGCGTTTCAGGAACCCGTCGGGCGGAACGATCACACCGCCTTCACCTTGAATCGGTTCGATCAGAATCGCACAGGTGCGTTCGTTGAACGCAGCGGCCAGCGCAGAGTAGTCGCCAAACGGAACCGGCACGAAGCCCGGCATGAAAGGTCCGAAATCGTGGCGATAGGTTTCGGTCGTGCTCGCGCTGATGGCCGTCGTCGTGCGGCCGTGAAAGTTATTAGCAAAGACGACGATCTCGGCCGCATCCGGCGCGATCCGCTTGCGCTCGTAGGCGTAGCGCCGCGCGAGCTTGATAGCCGTTTCAACCGCTTCGACGCCGGTATTCGTCGGCAGCGCCGATTCATAACCGCAGAGTTGGGTGAGGCGCTGCAAGAATGGTCCGAGCCGGTCGTTGCGCATCGCGCGCGATGTCAGCGAGAGCTTTTCCGCCTGCTCGACGAGCGCCGCGCGAATGCGTGGATGACAATGTCCCTGATTGACGGCCGAATATGCGCTGACGCAATCGAGATAGCGCTTCCCGTCGACACCGTACAGCCAAACGCCCTCGGCCTTTTCGACCACGAGGTCCAAGGGCTGATAATTGTGTGCGCCATATCGTTCTTCGAGTTCGATGAACGTCTCGGCGTTGCGATCAACTTCGCGCATCCAGGAATGCGGTTCCGTCCGCTTTAAGGCCGTTCCCTCTTGATGGCTAAATCGGTAAAACGCTGTACGTGGGCGACGAGTGAACCCGCGCTCACGTATCACGACAAGGAATGGGGCGTTCCGGAACACGACGATCGCGTGCTTTTCGAGTTCTTGATCCTCGAAGGCGCGCAAGCGGGCCTCAGCTGGGATACGATCCTGCGCAAACGCGAGCGCTACCGCGCGGTCTTTGCGCACTTCGACCCGAAGCGAGTGGCGCGATTTGGGGACGCGAAGCTCGAACGGATCTTGACCGATCCCGGCATCGTCCGCAATCGCCTGAAGATTTACGGGACCGTGCGAAATGCGAAGGCCTTCTTAGGCGTGCAAAAAGAGTTCGGCAGCTTCGATGCCTATGTGTGGGCGTTCGCCGGCGGGAAGCCGATTCGAAACCGGCGGAGCAGATCGTCTCAGTTGCCGGCTCGCACGAAAATCTCCGACGACTTGAGCCGCGACTTGCAGAAACGCGGTTTCACGTTCGCCGGCTCGACCATCTGCTACGCGTTCATGCAAGCCGTGGGCATCGTGAACGACCATTTGGTCTCGTGTTTTAGGTATTCGCAAATCACATGACGTACACTGCAAAACATGCAGCATAGAATCGTTACGGCAGCAGCCCTCGCGCTCGCACTTGCGGGTTGCTCCGGCGCCCAGACGAACACGACTTCGATCGTGATCTCCGGTTCGACCGCGCTCCTGCCCTTGGTCAAGCAGGCCGCAGTTGATTATCAAGGTGCGCATCCCAACGTGAAGGTCAGCGTCGCAGGCGGCGGGTCGCGCGTGGGCATCACGCAAGTCGCGCAGCGCGCGGTCGATATCGGCGATTCGGATATTCCCGCCCCCGATCAGCCGAGTTTGGTCGATCATCGCGTGGCGGTCGTAACGTTCGGGGTTGTGGTGAATCCGCAGGCGGGTGTCAAGACCCTAACCGCGGCGCAGATTCGCGCGATCTTCAGCGGAAAGATCGCGAACTGGAGTCAAGCCGGCGGGCGCAACGCGCCGATCACTATTATCAACCGGCCGCGAAGCTCGGGCACGGTCGCGGCGATGGTCGCGCAAACGCCCGGCGCGATCTCCTACCTTGGAATGGCTTACGTGACGCCGGGGCAGCAGATTGCCGTGTCGATCGACGGGGTCGCGCCTGCTGAAGCGAACGTCGAAAGCAACTCGTACAAGTATTGGTCGTACGAGCACATGTTCACGAACGGGCAGCCCAGCGCGGCGGTCGCCGGCTTCATCAGTTTCGTCAAAAACGATCGCGCACTGCTGCAGCGCCTAAAGTTCATTCCGGTGGACAAGGTAAAACCGTAGCGCGGCACATGTCTTTGTCCGCGATCGAGTAGTATATGGAGAGCTCACCGTCCTCTTCGACCGCCGATGCCGCGAAAGCGATGTCGGTTGCGTCCGGATCACGCCGCGCCGGCGGCACGATGAGCGGCTCTTCGCAACGGGCCGTCACGCGCGAATAGCGATCGTCGAACGCGATCCAACCGATCCGCCACGCTGCATCGCGCGTCGCACCGTTATAAAACATTACGGGCTCGGCAGAATCGCTGAAGACGATCGGCCCCGTGCTCAAATGCCACGAATCCCATGAGTCCGCGCGCGCTTCGAGGAGCAGGTGCTGAACCGTCCACGGTCCGTCAACGGCCGGCGCGCTCGCGACACCGATCTTCGATTTGTCATCGGCCGCATACTCGAAGAAGAGCCGCCAGGTGCCGTCGCGGGCTCGCACGATTGTCGCCTCTTTGGGATTTTTGCGCTCGGGCGTCCACGGCAAAGCGACGCCGCGCTTCGTCAAGCGTTCGGGATCCGATCCGCTTGCCAATAGGAGTTGTCCGCGTTTTGCGCTTTCGTTCCAGCCGGTGTAATAGACGTAGTACTGCCCGTCGGCCATCGCGAGCGTCGGATCTTCGCAGCCGTCCATATCATCCTCGCCCGGTCCGGGCGCGATCGACGGTTCGACGCGCATCGCGAAACGCAAGCCGTCGCGCGACTCGCCGTAGTGCACGCGTGCGATCTTTTCGGCCGCTCTCTCCGATCGCGGGACGGCGCGCAACAGCATTTTATACGTACCGCCTTCACGCCACACGAACGGGCTGAGCACGTACATCTCCGCGAGCGGTCCCATGCGATCCAGTTGCAGCGGGGCCGTATCGGCAACGGTGAAACCCCTCACGCCCTAGTCCGCTTAAGGTAACGTAGGCAGCGGAAGCGAGGGCCTCGTCCCCAGGTCGGGGTAGGCTTCGTGCACGTTCTCGGCGGCGGTAAGCACGAGCCGGATCGCAAAATCCAACTGCGGATCCGTGCCCTCGCGGTAATGGTGCGGCGCGATGTCGACGTCGTAGTCCGGATCGGTGCCATAGTTTTCGACGCGCCAGCCGACGTCTTTGAACCAAAACGAAAACTCGGGCTGCGTCGTGATCGTGCCGTCGACAAGGCGATGATACGGATTGATCCCGACCACGCCGCCCCACGTTCGTTTGCCTACGAGCGGTCCGAGTTTGTAGAGCTTGAAGCAGTGGCTGAAGATGTCTCCGTCGGAGCCGGCAAACTGATTGGTGATCGCCACGAGCGGTCCGCCGACCGACTCGGGCGGATACGGAAACGGTTTTTGGCTGTAGCGCGCGACATCGTAACCGACGCGCTTGCGCGCGAGCTTTTCGAGCAAAAGCGGCGAGACGTGTCCGCCGCGGTTGTAACGCACGTCCACGATAAGTCCGCCGCGGTCGAATTCGGAGAGATAGCCGCGATGAAATTCGGAGAACCCCCACGGGCCCATGTCGGGAATGTGCACGTAACCGGCCTTCCCGCCGGTGGCTTCGTGTACGTAGCGCCGCTGCGCGTCGACCCACGCGCGATAGCGTAAGCTCTGTTCGCCGGCGAGCGCCTTTACGGTAATGCGCCGTTCGCGTCCGTCCGAACGGATCACGATGCTGACTTCGCGGCCGGCAGCGTTTACGAGCGCTTGATTCGGTCCGAACTCGCGCGAAAGATTTTTCCCCCCGATTGCGACGAGCACGTTCCCCGCGCGCACGCCCAGGCCCGGTTCCGCCAGCGGCGAATCGGCGTCGCGATTCCAAGAGTCTCCGCGAAAAATCTGTGCGATGCGCCAGCCGCCGGCCGATTCGTCGTACGCGTAATCAGCGCCCAAAAAGCCGCGCTTGTACTGCGGCGGTTCGCGCAGATCGCCGCCGTACTCGTAAGCGTGCGACGTGCCGAGCTCGCCGTGCATCTCCCAAATGAGATCCGACAATTCGTTGCGCGTGCGAATGCGCGGCAGCAGCACTTCGTAGCGATCGCGTACGCGATCCCAGTCGATGTCGGCCATGTCTTCGAGCCAGTAGTGCTCGGTTTGCAGCCGCCACGCTTCCCGGTACATCTGCGCCCACTCGTCGCGCGGTTCGATCTCGACGCTGATGCGATCCAGATCGATCCAGCCGCTCTTGCGGCCGGGTTCGGCCGGCGGCTTCTGTTCGTCGTGTTCTTCGGGCAGCTCGGCGAGCGCGTCGAGGGCGCGCAGCCGTTCGTGCGATCGATAAAGCAGCGTGTGCCGATCCGCGGCCAGCGCGATTTCAGAAACGTCGCTCGCGATCGTCGCGCAGCGCTGCAGGTCGAAGTCGTACGCCAGCAGAGTTCCGGCCACGTCCTCTTCGTCCCACGAACGAGCCTGCGGCTTGATTCCGCGCACGTCGAACTTCGTGAAGAGCGCGCGATTGCGCACCGCCACGATCTCGCCATATTCGCCTTCGTCGACGGGAAAGGACAAGATTCGGCCCTGAATGCCTTCGAAATCGATCTCGATGCGCGGTGGTCCCTGATCTTTCTTTTTTTCTTGCGCGTCACGATCGTGATCGTGATCCCGGTGTACGGGCTTCGGCTTGGGCGTGAACGGATTCGGCACGTCGTCACGCAGCGTAACCAAGAAGGGGCGCTGCGCCTGCGGAAAACTCAAGTCGAATTGGAGCGCGTCGTAAACCGGATCGAAATCGCGCGACGAGATGAAGTAGAGGTAGCGGCCTTCCGAATCCCACGCCGGGCTTTGGTCGACGCGCAGCTGCGGCGTCACATCGTGGATCTCGCCTGATTTGAGTTTTACGATGCGAATCACCGCTACGCCGTCGCCCACCGGCCACCACACGTACGCGAGATAGCGTCCGTCGGGCGAGAATGCGAGGTCGGTGATGCGGTAGCCCACGCTCTTGTCGAGCACGCGCACCGATCCGTCGCGCGGATCGAGAACGGCGAGCTCGTAGCGATGATTGGCAAACGCGACCAGATCTTTAACCGGCGAACAGACCAAGTCGGTGATTCGTCCGATGTCGCTCGTCGTAACGAGCAGCGGCTCCCGCGAGGCGTCGCTGTGATGGATTGCGAGCTGTTCGAAGCCGTTCACGTCGGTCGTCGTCACGAAACGCGATCCATCGTGCATCCAGGCGATGTTGCGGTAACGCACTTTGCTGCCGGTCCCGTGGTGTACGGGCGCCTCTTCCCAGAACGGCATCGTATAGGGCTGCCCCCGCACGATTGCGGCGATCCGAGTTCCATCGGGCGAAGGCGCGAATTCATCGAGCGTCTGCGAGCCCGGCAGAAATTTGCGAGCGGTTTGCGAAGCGGCCGATGCGGTACTCACGTTCAGCTCGCGCGTTTGATCGGTTGCTAGATCGTAGCAAAACAACGAACCGCCGGCGGCGTACACGATGCGCGATCCGTCGGTTGAGGGGAAACGCACGTAATAGTCGCCATGGTGCGTGTGGCGGCGCACGTCGCCGCCGTCCAGTGCGCAGGAATAGATGTTGCCGATGCCTTCGTGATCGGCAGCGAAATAGATGCGATCGCGGATCCACATCGGCCAAACCGGATTGCCGTCGGGCAGATGCAGCCGTTCGAACTCGCCTTCGCCGGCGCTATCGATCCAGATCTCTCCCGACGTGCCGCCGCGATAGCGTTTCCAGCGCGCCGGATCGTCGGCGTTGCGTCCGATCGCTAAGCGCGCCCCAGGCCCGGGAGAGAGCGCGCGCGCGTGGCCTAGCCCGAGTGCGCGCGGGACTCCGCCGCCCGGTGCGATCGCAAAGGCGCGCGTGTCGCGTTCGTACCATGCGCTTGGATTCGAAACGAAAAGAATCTCCGAGCCATCCGCGCTCCAACCGCTAACTTGCGCGATCGTCCCCCCCAGGAACGTCAGCCGGCGCGGTTTTCCGCCCGCCGACGGCACGACGTACACCTCGGCGTTGCCTTCGTCGGTCGCCACAAATGCAATCAGCGAACCGTCGGGCGAAAAGCGGGGCGTGCTGCAGGTTCCAGGCGTGGCCGTAAGACGAATGGCTTTTCCGCCGGCCAGCGGCGCAATCCAGACATCGTCTTCGCAGACGAAGGCCACGCGGTCTCCGGAAATAGCCGCGTACCTGTAATAGCCAAGCTCCATGAGGGCCGTATGGTTAGCGCCTAGACGGCCCCTCACCCGCGACGCCGGCCTTGCGGCCGGCATTTACTTTGTGGTACAAAGTAAAGCGTGCACGTCGCGATCATCATGGACGGGAACCGGCGCTGGGCTAAGAATCGCGGGGTTCCGGCCGCGGAAGGCTACCGGCGCGGGATAGGTGCGCTGCGCGCTGCCGTGCGCGGCGCCATCACGGCCGGCGTGAACGTTTTGACGGTCTTCGGCTTTTCCACCGAAAACTGGCAGCGCGATCCGTCCGAGGTGAGTCTGCTCATGCAGCTGTGCGCGATCTTCGCCCGCACCGAACTCGCGGAGCTGAAGCGTCAGGGTGTGGCGGTCGGTGTGGTCGGCGACCTTGCGCAGTTTGCATTTCCCGCGCGCGCCGCTATCGGCGAACTCATGCGCGCCACCGCGCACAACGGCCGCCTGAAATTAAATCTCGCCCTGAACTACAGCGGCCGCGCCGAGATCCTGCGGGCCGTCCGGCGGATCGCAGTCGAGATTGAAGCCGGGAGCCTGCGCGCGAGTGAGGTTGACGAATCCGTGCTGCGGCGCCGTCTGTATGCACCCAAGCTTCCCGATCCCGATCTGCTCATACGCACGGGCGGAGATTTTCGCATTTCGAATTTTCTGCTTTACCAGCTTGCCTACACCGAGCTGCTGACGCTGCCGATTATGTGGCCGGATTTTTGCGAGGACGACTTCGCGCGGGCGATGGGCGTCTATAGCGAACGGAGCCGGCGCTTCGGCTCATGACCATTTCCGGCGCCCCCGGAACGATCGTTCGTCCGTTTGCCTCGATCAGGAGCTGATTCAAAGCGCCGTACAACATGCTCGTGTTGTAGATCTGAACGATAGGAGCTACCAGTGTGGGCGTGGAGCTGAGCCGCTCGAAAGGCGAGACGATCGTTCCGTCGGGCGTGAACGGCGTTGCCGAAAAGCCGGCCAAACTCCGGAACAGAAGTTCGGCATAGAGCGCGTTCGCCCAACCGAATTCTTCTCGCGTGAAAACCGAGTATGCGTTCGCATCGAAACTCTCGTGCATCAGTCCGTCCCGGCTGTCGGTTTCGGCGAGCGTGGTGATACTCTCGGCGGTTTCGCCCGACGAGGTGGCGGTTAACGCGCGCGCGATGATTCCAAGCGGCCATACGTAGCCCGGCGGCGTGTGCTCGCTGCCCAGTCCCGACGCATAAATTCCTCTGAAGTACCACGGGTTGGCAGTGGAAAGCGCGATACCGCGCGTGTTCAAGTAGGCCGGATCGGTGGCCGACGACCAGCCCAAGTACGGAAGCGACGTAAGATTCGGAATGTTCGCGTCGTCGGCCAGGAGCTGGTTCCCAAGGCCGTTTGTTTCATACACATACACCCAGCCGCCGAGCTGCGGCCGCCAGACCCGGCCGTAGAGTTCGATGCCGCGCTCGATCTCGGCGGCCATCGAGGTTGCTTCGTTGGCCAGATTGCGATCGTTGTATCCATCGGTGGCCAAGGCTGCGACCGCATGCAGCGCGATCGCCACGATCGCTTCTTGTGGGATGTTGAAATGATAGCGGACTGCATCGTCCGAGGGACGATAGGCAGTCCACACCATTCCCGTATCGGGGTTAAAAGGCTCGTCCGCAAATTGCGTGTGGTAGCGGCTGCACTGCGCGTGCAGCTGCTCGCAGCGCCATGTGTCGACGCTCGTTCGCAGAGCGCGGTGGAATGCGGGCGTGAACAGCGCGCGAGTTGAGACCTGCTTCCGGAAAACCCACGCGAGCAGCACCGGCCACGCCAATGAGTCGGCTTCCCATTTGCGCTCCCAGGTACGGTAGTCGGCCGTGAATGCGTTCGCGTACGGGTCGACGCGCACGTTGCGCGTATTGCGTTCGATGACACCCAAGAAACGCGCGCACAGGATCGGATATGCCGAAATGAAACGCACGTATGGAATCGTTTGCGCGGAAGAATCGCGCAGCCACATCGCCGGAATATCGCCGGTTTGCACGTACGTCGTGCCGTCGCGTTCGCTGAAAAAATCCGAGAAGAGCGTGTGGAAGAGCGAGGCGGGCGCGATCGTGCGCGCCCGGTGGCCCGTCAGCGGAACGATCAGCGTTTGCGCGCGTGCCGGAACGCCGGAAAGGGCAAGGACAACCGCCAACGCGGCGGCAATCTTTCTCCTACTTTGAGTTCCGGCGATCACTCGACCCTTTTGCGGCAATTTCGCGCTCATTCCCCGCGAGCGCTGGCCCGCGCGATTAGCCGCGCCGAGTCGGGACGCGGCGCCGAGCTGATTCGCCATCTCTTCCCGCAGACCGGAGGGGCGCTGACGATCGGCCTGACCGGACCGCCCGGCGTCGGCAAGTCGACGCTCGGAAATGCCTTGGTTCGCAAGGCGCGAACGCTCGGAAAAACCGTCGGCGTCATCTCGGTCGATCCCAGCTCGCCTTTTTCGCACGGGGCGCTTTTGGGCGATCGCATCCGGTTGACGGAACACTTCACCGATAGCTCGGTTTTCATTCGGTCGATGGCCAGCCGCGGACATCTGGGTGGACTCGCCGGCGCAACGGCCGACGCGGTGCTGCTGATGGACGCGTTCGGCATGGACGTCATTGTGATCGAAACCGTCGGCGTCGGTCAATCGGAGATCGAGATAGCCGAACTCGCGCAGACGACGATCGTCGCGCTTCAGCCGGGCAGCGGCGACAGCATCCAAGTTCTCAAAGCCGGGATTCTCGAGATCGCAGATATCTTCGTGGTGAACAAAAAGGATCACCCGATGGCGAATCAGCTCAAGCACGAGATTCGTTCGATGATGGAGATGCTCGACTTTAGCGGGTGGGTGCCGGAATTGATCATGACGCAGGCGACCAGCGGGGACGGCGTCGACGAACTCTGGGCCGGCATCGAGCGCCACGTTGCATACCTGCGCGACTCGGGCGAGCTCCAAGAGAAACAGCGCGAAGCATTCGCCCATCAAGTGCGCCAGCTGGCGCTGGGACAGCTGCAGCGCAAGCTCGAACGGCACTTGAGCAGCGATTTGGTGGCCGGAGTCGATCCGTACGCCGCCGCCGAACGAGTGCTGCATGCGTTCGGCGTTGCTTCAGAGGTTTCCGATGAGCCTACTCGCGCTCCTCACGTGCGCGCGTCGGTGAAGGGACTTACGTCATGACTGCGTTGCTGTTAAGTTTCGCGATCGCGGTTGCGGCGTGATCGCCGCCCATCCCCGTGTTTCTGCCGCCTCCGACGATCATTCACGAGCGCGTCAGCCCGGTGTGCAGTACGCTGCACAACGTCGTGCTTCCGCTCGCGCGCATGCAAGCGAAATATCGCGACCTTACCGCTCAGATTCAATGGTACGATCGTGGACAACTACGGCACCGATGTATTGCAGAACGTCAACAGCGCCTTCGGCCAGTCGTCTGCCGGCAGCTTCGGCGGCCCATCCGCCTGCCGACTACGATCCGCGGCTTTCAAACACACCGCCCGCGGAAATCACCGCGCACGCTCTGAAGTTCTACCGGCTCGGGCAGCTGAACGCGGCGCTCCAGAATCAGGGGCGGAGCCTGATCCAGCAGGCGCTCGTCGCCGCCCGGGATTGTGACGGCGCCTGAAGGAAGCCGGAAACAGTGGCCAAGATGATCGACCGCCCGAGCGGCTCGGGCGAGCAGATGCCGGATGAATTCGCCGAGCAGAAGCAACTCTGGCAGGCGGCCTCCGCTAAGGGCAGACGGCGCAGCGGGCCCGGTTCGGGCGCAGTCGATCGTACGATCTCGGATCTTCCTTTAAAAGCGGTCTACGGGCCGGAGGATGCGCAATTCGATTTAGCCCGCGATTTGAGCTGGCCATCGGGATATCCGTACACGCGCGGCATCCACCCCAACATGTATCGCGACCGTCTCTGGACGATGCGCCAGTTTGCCGGATTCGGCAACGCCAAACAGACGAACGAGCGTTACCACTTTTTGCTTTCGCAAGGTCAGCACGGCCTCTCCGTGGCCTTCGACATGCCGACGCTCATGGGATTCGACTCCGACGCGCCGCAAGCGCTGGGCGAAGTCGGCAAGTGCGGCGTCGCGATCGATTCGCTCGCCGACATGGACGCACTCTTCGCCGGCATCGATATGGCCGACATCACGACGTCGATGACGATCAACGGACCCGCTTGCATCGCGTTAGCGCTCTACATTGCAGCCGCCGAGAAGAAGGGCATCCCGCGCGCCAAACTCGGGGGCACGGTGCAAGCCGACATCCTCAAGGAATACATCGCGCAAAAGGAATGGATCTTTCCGCCCCGTCCGCACATGCGGCTGATCGTGGACATGATTCGCTTTTGCCGCGACGAGATGCCGCGCTGGAACACGATCTCGATCAGCGGCTACCATATCCGCGAAGCCGGCTCCACCGCCGCGCAAGAGCTCGCGTTTACGCTCGCCGACGGCTTCGCGTATGTCGAAGCTTGCGTCGCGGCCGGGATGGACGTCGATTCGTTTGCGCCGCGCCTCTCGTTTTTCTTCAATTCGCACATCGACTTCTTCGAAGAGATCTGTAAGTTTCGCGCCGCCCGGCGAATCTGGGCGCGCCACATGCGCGAGCGCTACGGCGCTAAAGATCCGCGCTCGCTTCAGCTGCGCTTCCATACGCAGACCGCCGGCTGCAGCGCGACCGCGCAGCAGCCCGAGAACAACATCGTGCGCGTCGCGTACGAGGCACTCGCCGCGGTGCTGGGCGGAACGCAGTCGCTGCATACCAATTCGATGGACGAAGTGCTCGCGCTGCCCTCCGAAAAGGCCGCCGAGATCGCGCTGCGCACGCAGCAAGTCCTCGCCTACGAAACCAATGTCGCCAACGTGGCCGATCCGCTGGGCGGCTCGTACTACGTCGAAGCGCTAACTGCTGAACTCGAACGGCAAGCCGAAGACTACTTCAAGCGGATCGAGGAGTACGGCGGCGTCATCGAGGCGATCGAGGCGGGGTTCTTCCAGCGCGAGATCGCCGATGCCAGCTACCGGTATCAGCGCTCGCTCGAAACCAAAGATCGCATCGTGGTCGGCGTCAACGCGTTCGAGAAACCCGAAGAGAAGTACGATTTCGAGCTGCTCAGGATCGGCAAAGACATGGAACGCGACCAAGCGCGCTCCGTCGCGCGCGTGCGGAAAGATCGCGATCAAGCCGCCGCGCAAGCCGCGCTCGAACGGCTGAAACAGGCGTGTAAAGATCCGTCGGACAACGTGATGCCGCACTTGATTGCCTGCGTGAACGCGCACCTGACCGAAGGTGAAATCGTGGCGGCCATGGCCGACGTGTACGGGCGCTACACCGAGAAAGTGGCTTTCTAATGTCTGAAAACGCAGGGGGGCCGAAGGCCGGGGGCCCTGTCGGCTTTGCCGACGGGGGGCGCGCAGCGCGCAGCGCGGATGCGCCTGTTCTACGCGAAGTGATGCGCAAGCTCGAGGAAGCTTTACGGTTGAGCCTGGAGCTCGAACGCACAGAGGAACCTTCCGAGCGTGGCTAGGCCGCTGCGCATCGTGATTGCCAAAGCCGGACTCGACGGCCACGATCGCGGCGCAAAGGTCATTGCGCGCGCACTGCGCGATGCCGGCATGGAAGTGATTTACACCGGGCTCTTTCAAGCGCCCGAACAGATCGTGCAAACTGCGATCCAAGAAGACGCCGACGGCATCGGGCTCTCGATCCTCAGCGGCGCACACATGACGCTCTTTCCGCTGATCGTCGAGCAGCTGAAAGCCCAGGGTGCGGAAGACATCGTCTTTTTCGGCGGCGGCACAATTCCGCCAGAAGACGCCGCCGAGCTCAAGCGAATCGGTGTGCGCGAGATCTTCACGCCCGGCGCCCCGCTCGCGGACATCATCGAGTTCGTCCAGCGCGAGTGCGGCAAGCGCCGCGAACTCGTAGGGTGAGCCCGGAGGACGTCTGCCAGGTCCCGTTTCAGCGCAGGTCGTGTGAATTCAGCCGCGGAGCCATGGATGGCGAGAGCGGCCTGAAGAGGCAGGGTGAGCGGAGGCGGGATGCCGCAGCGAGACCGGGGCCAAGCGAAATGGGACCTGGCAGACGTTCTCCAAGCTCGCCCGGAGAGATCGACTGATGGTTCGGACAAGGATTGCGCCGTCGCCAACCGGCGATCCGCACGTTGGGACTGCGTACGTTGCGCTTATAAACTATTGCTTCGCCAAGCAGAACGGCGGAAAGTTTGTGCTGCGCGTCGAGGATACGGACAAAGCGCGCAGTACGCGCGAATCCGAAACTGCGATTCTGGATTCGCTGCACTGGCTGGGCTTGAGCTGGGACGAAGGGCCCGATGTCGGCGGGCCGCACGGGCCGTATCGCCAGAGCGAGCGCTCGGAGATCTATCGCGAGTACGTGCAGAAATTGCTCGATGCGGGCAATGCGTTCAAATGCTTTTGCACGCCGCAGCGATTAGATGAGATGCGCGCGGCGCAGCGCGCCTCCAAGCTTCCCTCGCGCTATGACGGACTCTGTACGACGCTCAGTGCGGACGAGGTCGCGAAAAATGAGAAGCAAGGAATGCCGTACGTCGTTCGCCTGAGCGTGCCCGCCGAGGGCGTTTGCGTCGTGAACGATCTGCGCCGCGGCCAAATCGAGATCGATTGGTCGAGCGTGGACATGCAAGTGCTGATGAAATCCGACGGCATGCCGACGTACCATCTTGCCAACGTCGTCGACGATCACCTGATGGAGATCACGCACGTCTTTCGCGGCGAAGAATGGCTTTCGTCGGCGCCCAAGCACTTGCTCCTCTACAAGTATTTCGGATGGGAACCGCCGCAGTTGTTGCATCTGCCGCTGTTGCGCAATCCCGACAAAAGCAAGCTCAGCAAACGCAAGAATCCGACGAGCATCCTGTTCTACAAGGCGATGGGCTATTTGCCCGACGCGCTTTTGAACTTTTTGGGATTGCTGTGCGTCCTGCCGCCCGCCGGCGAAGAGATGATGGACTTGGCGCTCATGACCGAACGCTTTGCGGTCGAGCACGTGTCGCTGGGCGGCCCCGTCTTCGATGTGCAGAAGCTCGATTGGCTCAACGGGCGCTACATTCGCGAGCGTTACGATCTCGATGCGTTCCTTGCCAAAACCAAGGAGTGGGGCTTTGAGCCTGCGCGGTTGCGGCGCATTGCGGCGCTGGCGCAGCCCCGCATCGAGCGGTTGAGCGATCTCGGGCCGCTCTTGGCCTTTTTCTTTGCCGGGAGGGTCGACGTCAGCGCGGATCGCTTGCGCGACTGCAAACTCGACGACACCTCGCTGCGCAAAGCGCTGCAGCTGGCGATGTGGGGCTTCGATGCCCTGCGCAGCTGGGAAGTCGGCGAGATCGAAGCTGTCCTTAAAGGCATCGCTACCGCGGTGGGAGCCAAGCTGCGCGACGCGGCGCGTCCATTTTACATCGCGATCACGGGAAGCCCGACGTCCGTGCCGCTCTACGACGCGATCGAACTGCTCGGCCGCGATATCGTGCGCGAGCGATTGCGCCACGCGCTCGAAATACTCGGCGGCGCGACCGCGGCGGAACTCAAAGAGTGGAAAATGCTCGAGCCGCCCGGAGCCGAGGACGAAGCGACCGCATGAGCACACGCGCGATCGTTTTGGCCGCGGGCAAGGGCACGCGTATGAAGAGCTCGACGGCAAAAGTGCTGCACGAACTCTGCGGCCGCCCGATGCTGTGGTATGTCTTGCGTGCGCTTCGCGCAGCCGGCGTCGACGACATACTCGTCGTTACGAATCCGGAGCTGCAGGATCGCATCGCCGAGTTCGGCGTCGCCGGCATCGTGCAGGAGGAGCAGCTCGGGACCGGACACGCCGTGAAAATCGCTCTCGGCGCGTTGCCGTCGGACGGATCGGGACGCATGCTGATCGCGTATGCGGACATGCCGCTGGTGCCGGAGGAGATGTTTGCGGAGGTCTTACGCGCGTTGGACGGGTCGAACGCGCTGGCGCTCGTCACCGCGCGCGTGCCGCTGCCGTCGAATTTCGGCCGCATCATTCGGAGGGACGGCAGCGTCGAATGTATCGTCGAGGTGCGCGATGCAAACCCGGCGCAACTCGAGATCGACGAGGTTAATGCCGGGATCTATGCCTTCCAGGAGCCCGCCTTGCGTGAGGCCATCGCGCGCTTGCGCAACGATAACGCGCAAAAAGAGTATTACCTAACCGACACGATCGCGGATCTCGCTGGCGCCGGCAAGCGTGTCACGCCGGTCGTGGCAGCGGATCCGTTGCACGTGCTCGGCATCAACGATCGGGCCGAACTGGCGGCAGCGCGCAAAGAGATGAACGAACGGATCTGCGCGCAGCACATGCACGGCGGCGTCACGATCGTCGATCCGGATAGCACGTACCTCGAACCGGAGCTGCGGATCGGCCGCGACACCGCTATCTATCCCAATACGACGATCGGCCGGCTAAGCGAGATCGGCGAACGCTGCGTCATCGGCCCGAACTCGCGGCTTTCGAATGTGCGGCTGGGCGACGAGGTTACCGTGCGCGAAAGCACGATGTTCGATTCGAGCGCGGGCGATCGCACGTCCATCGGGCCGTTCGCGCATATCCGCAACGATTCGCAGCTCGGCGAAGACGTGCGCATCGGCAACTTCGTCGAGGTCAAGCAGTCGCGGCTGGCGCGCGGCGTCAAAGCGAGCCACCTCAGTTACATCGGCGATGCGGAGATTGGCGAAAACACGAACATCGGCGCCGGCACCATCACGTGTAACTTCGACGGTAAGCGCAAAAACAAGACGGTAATCGGCCGCGACGTTATGATTGGCTCCAATACCTCGCTGATCGCGCCGATTACGATCGGTGACGGTGCCCTCACCGGCGCCGGCTCGGTAGTGACCAAAGATGTTCCGCCGGGACAACGCGTTGCCGGCAACCCGGCTAAACCACTTCCTAATAAATAAGTCGAGGCCACCCGTCGTTCGACGCGGGCACCTGCTGACCATATGAGGTTGCCCTGGACGCACGCGCGCTGCTGCGAGGCCGTGCAATCGGAGCGAGCGCTGCTCGACGCGGCGGGATTGGTCACGGCGGCTTCGCGCGAATCTCCCGAAACGCTGTTGAGCGTGCTGGCCGCGGCGCTCGCAACGCTCGAACCGGCGATCGACGCGGTGCTCGTCTTCCGGCCGGACGCCGAAGAATTGATCTGCGTCTTTGCCGCGGGCGGCCGCACGGAGTATTTCGGCGGAGTGCGCTTGCGAATCGATGGCGAGGCGCTGCCCGCACAAGCCGCGCTGTGCGGACATCACGTCGTGCTGGCGGCCGGCGGACATGGCGTGATTCCGACGGACCGCTTCGCGCTTGCGGTTCCGATGTACGCGGGCAGCACGCTTTTTGCAATCGTCTACGCCGCGTCGGCGAGCGCGCGCGCCTTTGCAGCCGGCGACCGGATCGTCAGGGCGGTTGCGCACGCCGCCGTGCCCTACGCACTGGCAGTCGAACGCGAAGCCGATCGCGCGAACGCTACGTACGACGGCTTGACGGGACTGCACACAGCGCGCGCCTTTCGCACCGTCCTGCAAGAAGATTTACGCGTCGCTGCATTCGGGGTGCAGACGAGTTTGGCGCTATGGTTCGTCGACACCGACGGTTTTAAACGCGTGAACGATACGCTCGGACACGCGGCCGGGGACACGGTCCTGCAGCGCTTAGCCGGCCTGTTGCGCGAACACTTGATTCAAACAGTCGACCTCGGCGCACGCAACGGCGGCGACGAGTTTTGCGCGATCCTCCGCAACGCGCACAAAACGGACGCGATCGAACGCGCGCAGCGCTTTTGCGATGCCGTGCGTGCCTATGATTTCGGCGTGGCTTTGCCGGTCACGGCGAGCGTCGGCGTCGCGGCCTATCCTTACGATGCGTGCACCGCGAGCGAACTGCTCGAGATCGCGGATGCGGCGATGTATCACAGCAAGCGCTCAGGAAGGGACCGCGTCGCGTTTCCGGACGGGCGCGGCAGCTTCACCGTGTATCGCTGAAAGCAAACGGACTACAGGGCGCGAACCTTCCGGCATGGGATGCAAGCTCGTTTGGATCACGCCCGATGCCGAACGTTTGATGGGCTACTGCGCGAGGGTGAGCAACCCCGCGAATCAAGACAACCCCAACGTGGCGGGACTCCTGCGGTACTGCATCAAGAATGGCCACTGGTCGGTCTTCGAGATGGCCGATCTCTGCATCGAGATACAAACGACGCGCAGCATCAGCGCGCAGATCATCCGCCACAGATCGATGCATTTTCAGGAATTTAGTCTGCGCTATGCGGAGCTGCAGAAGATCGAACGCGTCCATCCGCGGCGCCAGGATCCGCAGAATCGCCAATCGTCGCACGACGATTTGCCGCCCGAGACGCTGGCATGGTTCGAACGCGCGCAGGACGAGCATTTCGCTGAAGCTTATCGCCTCTACGAAGAAGCGCTCGCGAAAGGCATCGCCAAAGAATCCGCGCGCTTCTTGCTGCCGCTCGCATCGGCGACGACGATCTATATGAAGGGCACCGTGCGCGACTGGATTCACTACATCAACTTGCGCACCGATCCGTCCACGCAACTGGAGCATCGCGAGATCGCTGAGGAATGCCGCCGGATCTTCGTGGAACAGTTGCCGGTGGTCGCCCAAGCTTTGGGTTGGGAAGCCGCTGCCGCGCGCGCATGATCGATCTGCTGCTCGTCGCCGCGCGCCCCAATGCGATCGATCGCATGGTGAACGCTATTCCGGCGCACGCCTTGCTGACGCAATCGCCCTATGCGCTGATCGATCCGGCGCGCGCCGCGGCGGCGCAGCATTTCGAACAATTCACCGTTCCGGTGTGGCTGTTCACCGTCGTCTTGCAGATCGCGGTGCTGGCCTGGTTTTGGAGCTCGGGCCGGTCGTCCCGTTTGCGCGACCGTTTGCGCGCGTCCGTCGGGTCGGAGTTTTGGGTGCGCTTCTGGTTCGGCGCGCTGCTGGCACTACTCGATCGTGCGGCGGCGTTCATTCCACAGTTCTTGCAGTATCGCATGACGTGGATCATGGGGTTGAACGACGTCCTGACGCGCTATTGGTTCGTGAGCTGGGTGGTTACGACCGTCATCGCAATGATTGCAGCCGGATTATTGGCGGCTGTAGTGCTGGCTTTGGTCGATCGCACGCATCAATGGTATGCGTACACGGTCGCCGGCCTCATCGGGATTACGTTGCTCCTGACGTACGTTCAGCCGTTCGCGATCGCGCCGATCTTTTCGAACTATAGGCCGCTGCCGGCCCAAGGTTTTCTGCCAACCGACGTCGCGAGGCTGCGGCAGCGCGCGGGGAACATCCAAGTTCCGGTAGTCGAAGAGTCGGTCGCGCGGCACACGCACGCCGGCAGCGCTTACATCATCGGTTGGGGCGGCTCGCAGCGGGCGGTTATTTCGGATACGCTGATCGCGGGCGAAACCGAGCCCGAGCTCCGATTCGTTATCGCGCGGCTGTTCGGATGGGCGGCGGCCGGCAGCGCGTTGCGCTTGGCGCTGGTCCTTGGCGCCATGCTGGTGCTGGGAGCGGCCCTGGCAATCTTTCTGGCGGACCGGATTGGATTCCGGCGCGACGACGATCCCGTCTCGCGGCTCGCCCTGGTGGGCGCGCTGCTCGGTTGCGTCTACCTGGTAGCGCTGCCGTTTTATAACAGCTACGAACGCAACGTCGAGACGGCTGCCGACCAATATGCGATTGCGCTAACGGGCGATCGGGTCAGCGCGATTCGCGGAGAGGTGCGGGTCGCCGACCAAGCGCTGCAGCCGATCTGCCCGACCCCGCTAGGCTATTGGTACTTTGCGACGCATCCGCCGTCGGGATTTCGCATTCCGCAATTGCAAGGCCGGCCCTCGGCCTGCCGCTAGACCTGCGGCTCGGGATTCTCCCACGTGTTGGCGTACTGCATCGCAGCTTCGATGCCGCGTTCGAACCAGCACATCACGCCGTCGGTCGCGGCCGCGACGACTTCGGGTAATCGCTCGCGCTCTTCCGGAGTGAACGGCGTCAGGACATGATCGATGCTGTCGTATTCCGGACGGCCGACGCCGATGCGCAGGCGGGCGAAGTTTTCTCCCATCGTGGCGATGATCGAACGCATGCCGTTGTGTCCGCCGTGGCCGCCGAACGCGCGCAGCCGCAGCTTTCCGAACGGGATGTCCATGTCGTCGTAGACGACGAGCATGTCTTCGGGCGGCACGCGATACCAAGAGGCGATCAGCCGCACCGGCACGCCGCTGTTGTTCATGAAGGTCTGCGGTTCTACCAAAACGAGCCGCCGCGCGGAGTCGTACGCTTGGCGGGCGCCGTCTTTGACTTTCCACCGTTCGATACTGAGCCGCCGCGCAAATTCGTCGACGACCATGAATCCGATGTTGTGGCGCGTGCCCGCGTACTCTTTGCCCGGGTTGCCGAGTCCGGCGACGAGTTTTACTCCGGAGCTCCTTCGGGCTGCGGCTCTTCTTCGGGCGGCTTGCCGACGATCTCAGGCTCGACTTGCTCGAGGACGGCGCCTTCGGCGGCGGCCTCTTCGAGGAGCCGCTCCGTCTTCGAGGGTTCGACGGAGACGACGGTCGTGTCGGGCGGCGTGATCATCTTGAAACCTTCGGGCAGCGCAATCTCGCTCGCCGTAACGTGCTGATGGATGCCGAGCTCCGCCACGTCGATTTCGATGCGATCCGGTAATTTGTTGGCGGGTCCTTCGACTTCGAGGTCGTGCAGCACGACGTCCATGACGCCGCCGAAGTCGCGCACTCCGATGGGCGTGCCGACCGTAACGACGGGCAGTTTGGTTTGCACGGTTTCGTCGGCGGAGACGCGCTGCAGATCGACGTGCACGATTCGACGCGAGATCGGATCGACCTGAACTTCGCGCAGAAGCGCCGTATCGACGCGCTTGCCATCCATCGTCAGCATGATCAGCGACGTGCGCGCGCCTTTGTGCAGGATCTCGTCCAGCGCGCGCCGCGGGAAGGCGATGGCTTGCGGATTTGAACCGTGCCCGTACAGAATCCCGGGGATCTTCCCATCTTTGCGCAGGGCGCGAGCGTGGGTCGTACCGACGCCGTCGCGACGTTCGATCGTAAGATTGAGTTGTTGTGCCATTAGGTGGCGGCTACCGCCTCCGGAGGATGAAGTTCATTCATTTTTTTTTCCTCGTCCTCCGTAAAGAGTTCCGAAACGGAGCGGTTCGTGGTTATCCGGTTGATCGCATCGGCGAAGGTCTGCGCGATCGAAAGCTGCGCGAATTTCGGATGCTCGAGGATGTCGGGGAACGGGATCGTGTCGGTGACGATTACGCGCTCGATCGGCGAAGCTTCCAGCACGGCGATGGCGTCGCTGGCGAAGATGCCGTGGGTGGCCAGCGTATGCACTTTGGTTGCGCCGCGGGCCAGGATCGCTTCCGCGGCCTTCGCCAGCGTTCCGCCGGTCGAAATCATGTCGTCGACGACCAGAGCGATCTTGCCGTCCACGTCGCCGACGATGTCGGTCACCTCGGAGACGTCCGGCTCGGGCCGCCGTTTGAAGACGATCGCCAGCGACGTGCGCAGCCGCTTGGCGAAAAGCTCTGCGCGATGCACGCCGCCGGCGTCGGGCGAGACCACCACGACGCGATTGTCGCAGAGCTCTTCCTTCTTTAAATAGTTGCACAGCGTGGCGATCGCTTCGAGATTGTCGACCGGGCCGTCGAAGAAACCCTGAATCTGCGCCGCGTGCAGGTCCATGGTGACCATGCGCTTGGCGCCCGCCGATTTGAGCATGTTGGCGACGACCTTGGCGGAGATTGGCTCGCGTCCGCTCGATTTCTTGTCCTGTTTGGCGTACCCGTAATACGGAACGACGGCGGTGATGCGCGCCGCCGAGGCCCGCTTGAGGGCGTCGATCATCAGCAGCAGCTCCATGAGGGCGTCGTTGACGCCGTTTCCGTTGGGCGCTTTGCAGATCGACTGGATGACGAAGACTTCCGAGCCGCGCACGTTCTCGCCGATTTGGACGCGCGTTTCTTCGTTTTTGAATTTCGAAACGGTGGCCTTGCCGACGTGCAGCTTCAACCGCCGGGCGATATCTTCGGCCAGTTTTTGATTCGAATTTCCGCTAAAAAGCAGCGGGCTCTGGCTCAAACGGTTTCTCCCATGGAAGACTCTTGTTTGTCGAAGAGGCATTCGCAACCCTGGCGAGTCCGGCATCGGTCCTTAAACGGCGTGGGCAATCGTTTCAAACTCGTCGCACCCTTCCGCCTAGCGGGTGACCAGCCCAAGGCGACCGAGGCCTTGGGCGCGGGCGTGCTCGCCGGCGATCGCGCGCAGACGCTGCTGGGCGTCACCGGCAGCGGCAAGACGCTGGCGATGGCGCGAGCGATCGAGATCGCGCAGAAGCCCACGCTGGTGCTCTGCCACAATAAGACGCTGGCCGCGCAGCTCTGCGCGGAGTTTCGGGAATTCTTTCCGGAGAACGCAGTCGAGTTTTTCGTCTCCTATTTCGATTACTATCAGCCCGAGGCGTATATCGCGCACACGGACACGTACATCGAAAAGGACAGTTCGGTCAACGACGAGATCGAACGCCTGCGCCATTCGGCTACGCAGTCGTTGCTGACGCGGCCCGACACGCTGATCGTTGCTTCCGTCTCGTGCATCTACGGTTTGGGATCGCCCTCCGATTATCTGGAACTTTCACAGAAGATCACTGTGGGTACGGAGATGGACCGGGATGCGCTGCTGCGCAAGCTCGTCGATATGCAGTACCGCCGCAACGATCTCAATCTGGTGCGCGGCACGTTCCGCGTGCGCGGCGACACGCTCGAGTTCATCGGCGTGGACGAGGAGCTGGTCCATCGCCTGGAATTCTTCGGCGACCGGATCGAAACGATCAACGTGGTCAACATCCTGACGGGCGAGTACGTGGAGAGCAAGGAGTCGCTGACGATCTTTCCGGCCAAGCACTTCATAACGCCGGACGAAAAACTGCGCCGCGCGATCGTGTCGATCGAAGAAGAACTGGCCGATCGGTTAAAGTTTTTCAAGGAGCACGGGAAGCTGCTCGAGGCGCAGCGGCTGGAGATGCGCACGCACTACGATCTCGACATGCTGCGCGAGGTCGGCTATTGCAATGGGATCGAGAACTACTCACGGCCTCTCTCCGGTCGCGAACCGGGATCGACGCCGTGGTGTCTGCTCGACTTTTTTCCGCAAGACTGGCTGCTCTTCGTGGACGAGTCGCACGTTACGCTGCCGCAAGTGCACGGCATGCACGGCGGGGACCGCTCGCGCAAGGAATCGCTGGTGGAGCACGGCTTCCGCTTGCCGAGCGCACTCGATAACCGTCCGCTTACGTACGACGAGTTCGATCGCCACATCAATCAAGTGGTCTACGTTTCGGCAACGCCCGGTACATATGAGATGGGACGCAGCTCGCAGGTGGTCGAGATGATCATCCGGCCGACGGGACTGGTCGATCCCGAAGTCGAGGTGCGGCCGACGCGTAACCAGGTCGACGACCTGATGGAAGAGATCCGGCAACGCGTCGAGCGCAAGGAGCGCGTGCTCGTCACGACGCTCACGAAGAAGATGGCCGAAGACCTTACCGACTTCTTGCTCGAAATGGGCTTCAAAGTGCGTTACCTGCACAGCGAGGTCGACACGCTCGAACGCGTTGCGATCCTGCGCGATCTCCGGTTAGGAGTCTTCGACGTGCTGGTCGGCATCAATCTCTTGCGCGAAGGACTCGATCTGCCGGAGGTTTCGCTCGTCGGCATTTTGGATGCGGACAAAGAAGGTTATCTGCGCAGCGGGACCTCGCTGATCCAAACTATTGGCCGCGCCGCGCGTCACGTGGAAGGCAAAGTCATCATGTACGCGGATGCGGTGACGGAATCGATGGCGCGCGCGATCGGCGAAACCAAACGGCGGCGCGAGCGGCAGGTCGCGCACAACGCCGCTCACGGCATCGAGCCGAAATCCGTGCGCAAAGAGATTCGCGACATCCTGTCGATGGTCGGTGCGACCGAAGGAGCGCAGCTCGAGCTGCGGCGGGAAAAGCTGCCGCGCGACGTGGCCATGCGAATGGCTTCCGATCTCGAAAAGAAGATGCGCGAATGTGCGGCCAACCTCGAGTTCGAGAAAGCCGCCGCGCTGCGTGACGAGCTGATCGAATTGCGCAAGCAGATCGGCGGAAACGAGTCGCTGCTCTTTCAAGGAAAAGCCCCCAAGATTTTCGAGCACGCGCTCAAGGAGCTCGTCGGCAGCTAGCGTGCGGATCACACTATCCGAACGCACGCGCGGATCCGAGATCGTCGAGTTAGCGGTCCAGCTGCCGCCGCAACCGCAGGCGGCCCTTATCTCTTATGCGACGCGAACCGGCGCGCTGCTGCGCGTGGACGGCATCGCGGCCGGCGCTTACGATCGCGAGCATCACGACGTGCTCGTTCCGCCTTCGGAACGCGAACGCACGCTGACGCTCGAGGTCGAGCTTGAGGGGCTGCCGACCAACGGGTTGCCTTCCGGCCCGGGCCTGATTTGGTGGTTCTTGAACGCGGCTTCACATCAACGCCCGCAATTATTTGTCATGGTGAGCCCGTCGAACCACGACCGAGCAGCGCCCGAAGGGGCGCGTGACGAGGGCCGCTCTGAACCGCTCCCCGTCATCGGCCACTCACACCTCGACGTCGCGTGGCTATGGACGTACGAACAAACTTCGCGCAAAGCCGAGCGCACGTTCGCGATCGCGTGCGATCTTTTCGATCGCGATCCGCAGTTCAGGTTCGTACAGAGCCAGCCGCAACTCTATCGTTTCGTCGAGGAGAGCGATCCCGAGCTCTTCGGCCGCGTGCGAGATAAAGTTCGTACGGGCCGTTTCGATCCGGATGTGGCCGCGCTCTGGGTCGAGAGCGATTGCAATTTGCCCTCAGGCGAATCGCTGCTGCGGCAAATGGTATTTGCAAACGAATACTGCGCGCGGAACTTTGGGATTACGCCCTCGATCGCGTGGCTGCCGGACTCGTTCGGTTTTGCCAACACGCTGCCGCAACTGCTGGCGCACGCCGGCATTCCGTATTTCGCGACGACGAAACTCCAGTGGAACGACACGACGCGTTTTCCGTATCCGCAGTTCGTCTGGGAAGGACCGGACGGCAGTTCGGTCGTCGGCGCCCTGCTCCAGTCTTACGACGGCGGCCCCTATCCGTGGCGCATTCACACGGCGCGCGAACGCCATGAGCCGCTGATCGTCGGCTATGGCGACGGCGGCGGCGGCGTCACGCCGAAAATGCTCGAGCAGGTTCGCGGGATCGGCCGCTGGATTCATCCGCGCGATTGGTTCGCCGAACTGGAAAAAAGTCGCCGCGATCTTCCCACTCACGCCGACGAGCTGTATCTTGAATATCACCGCGGCGTCTATACGACGCATCACGACATGAAGGTTCACAACGCCTTGCTCGAGCGCGCGCTGTCCGAAGCCGAGGAACTCGTCGTCTGGTGCGATGCCGTGCATGCCCCGGCGGCTGCGACCCGGCAATTCGGGGAGCGGCTGCGCGCCGCGTGGGAGATCGTCTTGCGCAACCAATTTCACGACGTGTTGCCCGGCACCGCCATCGCTCCCGTGTATGCGGATGCCGAGAGCGAATATGCGCAGGCGCAAGAACTCGCAGCCGGCGTGATCGTGTCGGCGGAAGCGATTTTGCCGCGCGGACGCGCTTTGCGGATCGATCCCGAGTGCAGCGCACCTTCCGAAGATGGCGGCGGGTATGTTTTCGACAACGGCCTTCTGTATGCGCGCGTGCATCGGGACGGAACGATCGCCGAGCTCGGCGCGGCGGGCGGGCGCAATCTGTGCGCCGAGGCGAACGTGCTTACAGCATATCGCGATCGGCCGCGCCAGTGGGAAGCCTGGAACATCGACGATGGCTATCAGCGAACGATGCGGCGCGTTCGTGGACGTAACGCCCGGCTCGAAGCCGGTGGGCTCGCGCTGGACTTCCAGGTTGGGCGGTCGCGGGGCGCGCTGCGTATCGAGTTGCGCAAAGGCGAGCCGTTTCTGCGCGCCGATCTCGCGATCGATTGGCGCGAGCGCCGCACGCTCTTACGCGTCGAGAACCGCTTCGCATTCGCCGCGCAGAGCGTAACCTACGGTTCGCCGCACGGTACGATCGCGCGCAGCGCGCTACGGAACACGCCGCAGGAACGCGCGAAATTCGAGGTCCCCGGTCAGCGTTTTGCGTTTGCGGGCGATGCGGATGAAAACGGGATTGCGATTCTTGCGCTCGATACGTACGGCTGGAGCGCCCTGGCGGCAGGTAATGAGATCGCGATCGGCCATTCGCTCTTGCGCGGCACGACGTGGCCCGATCCCGGTGCTGATCTCGGTGAGCAGCGGCTATCGTATGCTTTCGCACCGTTTGCCGGCGTTGGGATCGGCCGGTTAGAACGAACTTGGCTGCGGTTCGCGCACGAGCCGCGCGTGCGTTTGTTCACTTGCGAGGACGAAAGCGTGCTGGTCGTCGCGTGTAAGCCGGCCGAAGATCGCGATGGCGCGATTGTGAGAGTGCGCGAATGCGACGGTTCCGCACGGGCTGTGCGCTTGCGCTGCGGCGCGCGGATGATTGCGGCCCATGCGACCGATGCACTCGAGCGGCCCGTCGACGCGCCGGTCGCAATCGAAGGCGAAACGCTGGTGTTCGACCTCGCACCCTATCAGTTGCGTTCTTTTCGCGTGCGGTTCCGTAATGCATGAACTGCAAGCGGTGCTGTTCGATTTGGACGACACGCTGCACGACGACAGGCTCGCGTTTACGAGCGCGGCCGAGGAAGTCGCGCGTGAAGTGGCAGCCGAGCACGGCGTCGACGCGCTGGCTCTCAAAGACGCGTACGTCGCCGAAGCCGAGGGTTTTTGGAAACGGCTGACCGCCGATCAAGTGCGCGAGCTGCTCGGGAGCAAGCTGAGCTCGCTGCGCTCGAAACTGTGGGGAACGGCGTTGACTTCGGTGGGACTCGACGATCCGCGGTTAGCCGAACGCAGCGCCACCAATTACAATCTGTATCGCAGGAAGTATTTTGCGCTCTTTCCGGGCGCGCTCGATCTGCTCAAGCGGCTCAAAGCTGACGGAAAGAAACTGGGCTTAGTCACCAATGGCGTCTCGGAGACGCATCGTGATAAGATCGCGCTGCTCCAGGTCAGCGAGTACTTCGATGCGATTTTTCTGGCCGACGAAGTCGGCATGGTAAAGCCCGATCCCCGGCTGTTCGCGCACGCCTGCGAAAAGCTCGGAAGCCGCGCGTTCGATACGGCCATGGTGGGAGATCGCTACGAGCGCGACATCGCCGGTGCGATTGAGGCCGGCCTCTACACGGTTTGGATGAACCTGCGCGGCGAGCCCCTGCCGGACGGCGCGGCGGCGCCCGACGCGGTCGTCACGACGATCTCCGAGGTGGGCGCTTGGCTCCTGCCAAAGGACATATGAGCGCTCGTTTATTGCTGCTGGGGCGCGCCTATTGAACTGAAAGAGTGGGTTTATGGAAT
>Ga0102924_1000231_pt1 | contig 70650 bp, 67 predicted proteins | sample PaiPotPPM11metaG_FD_80116 | JGI IMG/M metagenome (GOLD analysis project Ga0102924, IMG submission 80116) | Iron sulfur acid spring bacterial and archeal communities from Banff, Canada, to study Microbial Dark Matter (Phase II) - Paint Pots PPM... ... | reverse complement strand
GCAGCGGCCGCCGGCACGCCCACGCCGCCCCCGGCAGCCCCCACACCGGCTCCGATACCCACGCCCACACCCGGCCCGCCCGCACCTCCCGGCCCAGGTGGCACCGGTGGCCCCTTCGGAGTCAACACCAACCTCACCCTGCCCAGCGGCATCTCCCTGGCGCAGATTCAGAACTTCCTCCAGGGAACCCCCCTGGAGGCGGACTCAAGTTACTTCCTCCAGGCCGAGCAGACCAACCACGTCAGCGCCATCTATCTGGTGGCGGATGCGGTGCTGGAGACCGGATTCGGTACCTCTTCGATCTATCAGCAGGACCACAACCTGTTCGGCTTTGAGGCCTATACCTCGGACCCGGGCGATGCCATGCAATTTCCCAGCGACCAGGCGTGCATCGCCTACGTGTCTTGGTATGTCTCGGTCAACTACCTGACTCCGCCCGGCTCGCAGGTTCCGCCCTACGGCTCACCGGCCGGCACCCCGCCCAGCGTCCCGACCGGCCAGTTCTACCACGGGCCGACCCCGGCAGGGATGAACGTCGACTACGCCACCGACCCCACCTGGTCTCTGAAGATCTCAGTGATCGGCTCCGACCTCCAGACGACCAACGGCTGAGGGGCCGGGCGCCTAAGAGGCGACTAGCCTAGGCGCGATGAGGTTGGGGAGTCGCCCGGGGTGATGAGCCCGGAGGGCACCGGGGGGTGGGCCATACGCGACTACTTCTGCCTCGCCGACGGGCGCACCGCGGCTCTGGTCCACCGGTCCGGCCGCTGCGACTTCTGGTGCTGGCCCAACTTCGATAGCACGATGCGGCTCGCCGGTCTGCTCGACCCCGCCCACGGAGGCTGGGTAGGCGTGGGAGTCCCCGGCGAGTTGCCCGCAGACGCCGGCTGGGTGGGCGGCTCCCGGGTCATGTGGTCCCGTCCCAGAGCCGGAGTTCAGATACGGGTCGCTCTGCTCGATGACGGGGCGGGGCGGAGCGCGCTCGCGTGGCTGGTGAAGGGGCCGCTGGGTACCGACGTCAGGATCTCGCTGGGATCACCGACCGCCGGTGGGGGCCGTTCTTGGTCGAAGGGGCCAGGGGGAGCTTGGCTACCAGCTGGTGGAGCTACCGATGGTCCCGGCGGACCACTCGCCCTGGTGAGCAGTGCGCCCCTCAGGGCAACGTCAGCCGGGTTCATGGTTGAGATTCCCGCCACAGGCTTCGCGGTCTGGTTGGGCGCCCCGCTCGAAAGTGAGATCCTCCCACCAGCACTGACTCAGGCCAGGGACGCTCCCGAGAGAGCGGTTGCGGCGGTGGAACGAGCGCTGTCGGCCCTAGTCGCCTCCGATGAGTCCTGGCTTGCGGGCCTCCACGGTGAGCATCCGGCCTTGGACTCGGCGCCGGCGCTGGCAGTCAAGATGTTTGACCGATCGCTGCTGACCCTGGTCGGGCTCCAGGACCCAACCTCGAGCCTCTTGGTGGCCTCACCCACGACCTCCATCCCTCAGTGGCCCGCCAGTGTCCGGAGCTGGGATTACCGCTATGCCTGGCTCCGAGACTGCGCCGACGCCGGCATGGCCCTGAGCCGCGCCGGGGCGCGAGGTGAGGCGGGACGCCTGGGATCGGGTCTTGGAGAGCTGCTGGGCTCCGGGAGGGTGCAGCCTCCGCCCGTCAGCAGGCTGGACGGAGGCAAGCTCCCCCAGGAGCACTTCGCCGACTACCTGCAGGGCTATGGCGGTGCCCCGGTGCGCATCGGCAACGCCGCCGCTGACCAGGCTCAACTGGATTCGCTGGGTGAGGTCTTGCGGCTGGCCGACGAACTGGACCGCATCGGCGGTTGTCCTGCCGAGCTGTTGGCCGTCGTGCCTGGGCTGGCTTCAGTCGCCGCGCAAGGATGGCAGCTGCCGGATCATGGAATCTGGGAGGTTAGGGGTGCCCCCCAACACTACGTTCACAGCCAAGTCATGGCCTGGGCCGCGCTGCGGATCGCGGCCCGGCTGGTGGATCGAGGTCGCGTGCGAGGCGACGTGGCAAGCTGGCGTCGCACTGCGGCTGCCATCCGAGAAGCCATTGCCGTGAGAGGTTCAGGGCCGAGCGGAGAGCTGGTCATGTCGTTTGAGGACTCGAGCGCCGACTCCTCATTGCTCGCCGCTTACCTGGTCGGATTCATCAGACCGGACGCGGCTCATCCTGAGAGCACCCTGGATCGGGTATCGGCTGAGCTGGGCCGCGGTCCGCTCATGGATCGCTACGCCGGGGAGCGCGACGGAATCGCCGCACCGTGCTTTCCCTTCATCTTTCCCGGTCTCTGGGCCGCCAGCTCCGAGGTTCTCCTGGGTCGCCGCGCCGCAGCCGCGGCTCGCTTCACGGCTATCGCCGAGTTGGCCGGGCCCGCGGGTCAGTTGTCGGAGGTGGCCGACCCCGAGACAGGCGACCTGTGGGGCAACTATCCCCAGGTCCAGAGCCATGCGGCCCTGATTGAGGCCGCCCTCGCCATCTGGTCGCGAGCAGACCTCGCCCCGGGTGGGGAAGGCGACTGACCGCTCATATACTGGGCGCCGGAGGAGCAGGGAGTGCTTGAGCAGTCTTGCCCCGTTCGTCTAGTGGCCAAGGACACCGCCCTCTCAAGGCGGAGATCAGCGGTTCGAATCCGCTACGGGGTACCACTTCCGCCGCCCGGCACCGGCGGCAGGGGGAGCACATGACAGAAACGACAGGTCAACCCCCCTCCCAACCGAGACCACTCGCAAGTGTGCCGGTCGCTCCTCACGGACACCAGATCCAGCAGGCTCACCTGACGGTTCTGCCTGAAGAGGACGGTGAAGCGCTGGCCGTCTTGGCCGAGGTTCTGGCAAAAGGAGGCGTGCCCCCAGGAGTGGAGAGCAGAGAACCACTGCGACGGCTCGGCGGCCAGCACCCGGCCTTTCTCGATGCCTGGGCCCGGCTCTCTCAGTCCGCTTATGCCGGCCGCGATCCCGTGACCGCCTATGCCTACGCCAGGGTGGGCTACCATCGCGGTCTGGACCGGCTGCGTCGCCATGGCTGGGGCGGCACTGGGCAGGTGCGTTGGGAGGAACCCAGCAATCGAGGCTTCCTGCGCAGCCTCTACATGCTCATGGTGGCGGCGGCCGCGATCGGCGAGGAGGACGAGGCCTCGCGGTGCCGACAGTTCCTGCTCGATCTCGACCCCGCTGACGGCATCGGAGCTGGTAGCCGGCCCGCACTGCGACCGGGGGAGTTGGTGGAGGCCGCCGAGCTTCCTTAGCCGAGCGCCGGGGTGTCGGCGTCGGGAGGGGGAGGCAGCTTGCCGTCCCTGGGCGCCGGGCCCTTGAACCCGGCGGCGGTGCGGTGGCCGCCGCCGCCGTATCGAGCGGCGATCAGGCTGACATCGATCCCGCCCGGGGTGGAGCGCAGCGACCACCGGGCCTCGTCACCGCTGCCTTGCCACCAGACTCCGGCGAACGGGTGACCGATGGCCAAGACATCACCCAGTTCACTCTGCAGGACGGGGCTGTTGACGGTTGGCACCACCGTACCCAAGATGTCGACCGGCGTGGCGTGGGCTGCGACCCGCTGCACCATGCGACGTTGGTAACGAAGAAGCGCGCGGCCCTCGACGCGGAGTTGGTCCACATCGATGGTATCCCATGTTTTGAAGTCAAAGTCGTGGGCTCGGAGCGCTGCCGACACTTCCTCGCTTTCCGGTAGATCGTGGCGCCATAAGTCTCGGTCCTGCACATAACGCAGCAGCGCAGGAACCGGAGTCTGATGCAGGAACTGCCATGCCATTACCGCGCCGCTGCGGTTCATGTCGAAAACGCAGTAGGGCAGGTCGCCCAGCTCGTGAGCGGCCGAGCGATGATGATCAAGTACCACCAGACTGGCTGATGCCAGAGCCAGCTTTTCGGTGGTACCTCGATCGTAGGCAAAATCGGCCATAAGCACGTGCCTGCCTTTGGCATTGGGGGGCGGGTCGCCATGGTTCACCGGCACATAGTCAGCGTCCTCGCCGAAACGCTTCCAGGCGGCGAACGCGGCCCCGAAGCCATCGGGGCAGTCACCGTGATAGACGACTAGCGGACGCGAGACCGACCGCTTGGCCGTCTCAGTGTGGTCGGGCGCGGTCATTACCACTAAAGGTACCCCTCTCTTCGATATCTCAATAGTTCAGTTGGGGTAGATGAACCCTTCGGTGCCGTCAGCGTTGGGGACGATGCGCATGTCCTCGGTCCCACCGCCGATGACGTTGTCCTCTTCGACGGTGAACTCGGCGCCGTTGACCGCGACGACCCAGGCCACGTGACCCAGCTCCGAGTAGTAGCCGCCGGGATCGAAGACCACGATCGAGTTCACTTCCGGGATGCTGCCGATCGGATAGACATTGTCGTCAGCGATCCAACCGTTGGCGTTGGCGTGCCAAGGAATGTAGGCGTGGGTGGCGACGAACCAGGTGCACTGACCGACAGGCGTGTAGGAATCGTCATTGAGGTAGGGCCCGTCATAGCAGGCGTTGCTGGCGGTGGGCGTGCAGGTGGCGACGATCTCGCCCCACTCCCCGCCTCCGCCGGTTCCCACCGAAGCGGCAGATTCCTCCTGCAGCACAACGATCTGATTGGAGATCTGCTGGACCTGGCCAGCGATTTGAGCTGCCTGCCCGGTCAGGTCGTTCTGCTCGGCGCTGTAGGCATTTTCCTGAGCCTGTAGCTGGTTGTTCTGGCTCTGAAGAGAGCTGACCAGGGTGGCCACCTGCTGTTTCTGGGCGGTTTGCTGGGCCTGCAGGACCTTCAGCTTGTTGGCGTCGGTGATGAGCTGCTGCGTCAGAGCGTCGAACCGCTGCCGGATCGTCTGCAGGTCGATGGTGTCATCCACGAACTGCGAGATACCCGAGCTGTTAGCGATGGCGGCAGCCATGGAGTTGCCGTTCTCGCGCTGGTAGAGGACAGTAACTAGGGCCGCCAGTTGGGCTCGGTCAGTCGCCATCTGGGCTTGGGTGGCAGCGAGCTGGTTGGCGGTTGCCGCCAAGGCGGCTGTGACCTGTGTGAGCTCAGTCTGGCCCTGGGCCAGCTTCTGCTGAATCGCGCTGATCTGAGTCTGAGTGGCGGCTGCCTGCTGCCCGGCCGAGGAGGCCTGGCCCTGAAGCGACTGCAATTGGCTTAGCAAATTTGAGCGCTGGGCCTGGAGGGAGGCGATCTGCGAGGCGTAGCTGGCTGAAGCCGTTCCTGTTGTTAGCAGCCCCGCCACCGTGCCCACGACCATGAACACGCCCAACCGGGCGGCGGCGCGTAGCACTCGCTTTGATCGACTTTGAGACATAGGCTGGAACGTGAGATGTGATTGTCTCGACCCCCGACACTAACAGCCATCGCGGTTGACTGCAAGTTCAGTGACAAGTTGGTAGTGGGTCGGTTGGAACTCGCGGAGGGTTTTTGACCCGCCAGTCCGCCTCAACCAGACTTGCAATAGCTAGTCCAACGTTATATACTGTCCACATGAGTACTCGTGCGATGCAGGAGGCGACATTCATGATCCTCACCGCGCTGTCCAGCGGTAGCCAGCATGGTTACGGGATCATCACCGATGTAGAAGAGATCTCCGACGGCCGGGTGCAGCTGCGCCCCGGGACCCTGTACGCGGCGCTGGATCGCCTTCGCGCTGACGAGCTGATCGAGGTGGAGCGGGAAGAGACCGTGGATGGGCGGCTTCGTCGGTACTACCGGCTCACGACCGCGGGCACGAAGCGTCTCAGTGCCGAGGCGACCCGGCTACAGGCTCATGCCACCGCCGCGCTGACGCGGCTGAAGCTGGCCGGAGGCACCGCGACATGAGTGATCAGGCGAAGCTCGAACGCAGGTACCGGCGATTGCTCGCCTGGTATCCGGCGCTGTTCCGGCGAGAACACGGGGAAGAGCTCATCGCGGTGGTGATGGCCTGCTCTCCGGACGGCCAGAGTCGGCCCGGCCTGGCCGCCTCCGCGGACCTGATCAGGAGCGGCCTGTGGATGCGCCTGCGCCCCAGCGTGCCTCGGTCGGCGCCCACAGTGGCAGCGGCCGTCCGGCTCATGTACGCGGGCGCCGCCGTCACCACTATCGGCCTGATAATCGCGATCCTCTCGGTCGTCTTCGTCGGCGGCAGGGCAGGCAGCCTCCGCCTACTGGGCCACAGCCAGCCACTCCCGGTCGTCATCGCGGTCGGGATCATGGTCGGCCTGGTCCTGATCGGCCTATGGCTGTGGATGGCGCGGGCGAACAGCCAGGGCCGGAACTGGGCCCGCATCCTATCCACGGTGCTGTTCGGCCTCGCGACGCTGCATCTGTCCGGTTGGACAGGCGTGGCGCAGGTGGTCTTCGCCGTTGTGACTTGGCTGCTGGGCCTGGCCGTGGTGTGGCTGCTCTGGCGCCCGACCTCGACCGCGTTTTTCAAGCCGCCGGGTTTGACGCAGGCCGGGCACAGCGCAGAGGCATCGCCTAGGTCAGACTGACCCGTCGCCGACCAGATCGGCGCGCCGGTGCGCCATCGTGATGGTCCCTGCTCAACGACTAAGCGTGTTGGTGTCGGCGCCTGACGTCCGCGCCGGTGGCCAAGTCCGCTCAGTTGTCGAAGTCGATCACCAGCCGGTGCTGGCTCTGTGTGTCGTGGATGCGGATCTTGAGCAGGTGGTCGCTCTGGTCGAGCGTCGCCGACACGTCCTGGGCGGGATCGGAGGACTGAAGGTGGAAGCTCTTGTAGAAGGAAGGCACCTCTATCACCAGCGGCTGGCTGGAGGCGCTTCCAGTGAATTGAAGTGTCAGCTGGCCGTCCTGATAGTCATAGCTCAGGGTATCGAGGGTGCCCGGGGTGGCCCGGGGATAGGCTCGAGCGACGATCTTCAGCCTTGACGTCATTCTCTTGAAGGCCCAGCTGCCGCCCTCGTCCCAATCCCAGTAGGCGAAGCCGAGCTTGTACCTGTCGAGTTCGTTCATCTCTCTGGCCACCCAGTCCTGGTTGGATGTACCCGGGCCAGCTCCGATCTCTCCCACCCAGGGGGCCGCTCCCGCCTCGTTGGCCTGATCTTCCAGGAGGGTCAATGGGATCGCGTATTCAGGGGTCGGCTTTTGCCAGGGGGGCTCAAGCAAGGTCGCGAACACGTGGCTGGAGTAGACCTGGTTGGGATAGGGCAGGTGGCCGACATAGGTCGGTAGGCCAAAGTCCAGGGTCTGCTCGGTGATCCACATCTGGTGGGGAGCGATGGTGGCCAGGTGGGTGATAAGCGAGGCCTCGAATGGCATGAGGTACTTCTTCTCGAACAACCCTGAGGGAATGGGGAACGGATGAGGCTCGTTCCATAGGTCGAAGCCAGCCACCGCTGAATCGTCTCGAAACTCACGTGCGAAGTAGCTCCAGACCTGGGTAACGTCTTGCTGCCAGCCACCCAGGTCCGCCCAAAAGATGAAGTAACTGGCCAGCACCCCGGGTGCCAGGTGCCGGTTCCACGGCGATCCCAGCGGGAAGCTTCGCGGCAGTCCGCCGGCGGTGGCCCAGCTGGGGGCCCCGTCGCCCCCGTAGTAGATGCTCCAGTCGATGTTGTGAAGGTCGAGGATGGTGTAGATGCCGTGGGCGGCGGCGTCGCTGACGACGGAACGCACCAGCGCCATGTACGAGGCTGACAGGTGGCCGGGTGTCGGTTCGATACGCGACCAATTGATGGGAAGACGGATGACGTCGAATCCGTCCGCGGCCATCTCGGCGAAGTCTTGCGAGGTGGGGACCGGACCAGGGCGCATGTCCTTTGCCTGCTCCAGCCCGGTCACATTCATTCCCCGGAGCAGGACCTGCCGGCCCTGGCTGTCCAGGATCACCTTGCCGTTGCTATGCAGCCAGGGCAGGCCATGACCGGAGGCAGTGCTGGATCCCACGACCGCGGCTGCAGCGGAGCTTGGGTAGGCGGGATATGAGTTAGGGATCAGGGCGAACCCCAGCAGTGCGACCGCAAGGACCAAAAACGCGATCAGGCAGCCGGAGCAGCAGCTGCAACAACCCCGAATCCGTCTCGGCCACGATCGCGGCCAGCGCCACAGTCGGGGGCCACTCCGACTCTCGGCCGCGTCCGGCGGCTCAGTCACCCCGGGAGTCTACGCCGAGGTCCGAAACGGGGCGGAGACCCGTCATCTACTGGGATTGGCTGTGATTGGACCGGGCGGCGATCGCGGCCAGCAAGAAGGCGACGAGCGCCATCACCATCGCCAGCAGTTGCAGGGTGAGGTGGTCGGCGCCTTGCGTCCACGAAAGTGCAAGTGCCGCGAGGAAGAGGATCGCAGCCGCCGCCGCCAGGCCGAGGCGACGGGAGTCGGTCAGGCCGCGCACCTCTGCAGGATAGCTGGCGGACATCTTGATGGCGACAGCTTCCCAGCCCCGGAATTCTCAGGTTGAGCCCAGGTTTGTAGCCTAGAGTCGCAAGCGTCAAGCTGGCACCGCTCGTGTCGTGTGACACCTGCAGAAACGGATTCGGTCGGTCGGCAGCCGTCGCTCAGTCGGGCTGATGATCCGACTCATCAGGAGGCCGCATCGATGAGAACTGGGAAGCGGCTTCCCCGTCTGCCACATTGGCGATGGTGGCTTGGAGGTGCCATCGCCCTGGTTCTGTGTGTGACCGTGATCGGACCCTTCGTGTTCCTCCACGTGATCGAGGGTCCCGCGCCCCGTCCGCTTTCGCTTACGACGCCGAAGGGATCGCCTACCTCTTCCACCGGCTCCGCAGCCCAGATAGCGAGCGGTGTTTATGGGGTCGCAACTAACTCAGTGGTTGAGTACCGGGTGGCGGAGATACTGTTCGGCCAGAGCGCGACCGCAGTGGGCAAGACCAGCACCATATCGGGGTCGATGACCCTGGCCGACGCGACCGTCACCGCGGCAAAATTCACAGTTCCGCTCGCGACCGTGAAGAGCAACGAGTCCCTCCGCGACATACAGTTTCGTGGGCGAATCATGGATGTCTCGGAGTATCCAGACGCGGTCTTCAACCTCACCGCGCCGATACCACTGGGCACCTTGCCCGCTGTAGGAACGGTGATCAACGCCGCTGCCACGGGGAACCTGACCATGCATGGGGTGACCCGCTCGGTCACATTCACAATCCATGCCGAGTACACGGGTACCGAGATCGAGGTTAGCGGCTCGATTCCAATCACGTTTGCCAGTTGGGACATCCAGAACCCGAGTGGCGGACCGGCTCAAGTGGGCAGCTCGGGAGCTATGGACTTTCTGCTCTACCTGTCGCACTCATAGCCGCACCGCGGGCGGGCTGGCAGGCGTCCGGGACCTGGATTCGCTGCGCTTTTGACGAGTCAAATCCATTGACACCTGTGTGAGCACTCAGTACCCTCGTCGCGACGCGGGGTCGAGAGGTTCGACTCGTGCCCGATCAGCCTCAGGAGAAAGATGTCAGCAGCTCAGGACAGCGGCGGCGGCCCGGCGACCCCCGAGGGGCCCCCACCACCCAATCCAGGATGGTCCTCCAGCAGCGATCTGGGGGGCGGAACTGTTCCCCCCGCACCTGGCAGCGGTTTTCAGCCAGCTGGCAGTGCCAGTGCTTTTAGCGCCGGTGCCGAGGCGTCGATAGCGGGACTTCCCTTGTCGGGCAATGGTCGACGCTTCGTCGGCTATCTGATTGACGGGATCCTTTTTTGGATCGTCTGGCTGCCGCTTTCGATAGTGTTCAGCTCGACCAATAACGTAGTCACGACCATCGGTAGTACGACCATCACCACGCAAGAGCGGACGCTCTCTCCTTTTGTCGAGGTCATCCTCCTGATCGCAGGTCTTGCCTACTTCACATTGCTCTGGTCGAACACCGGTTCCAGTGTGGGACAGATGGTGGTCGGCATCAAGGTGGTGGACGCCAGCACCGGCGCTCCCGTCAGCCAGACCCAGGCTCTGGTACGGGCCATCGGTTACATCATCTCCGGCATCCCCATCTACATTGGCTTCATCTGGGCTTTTTTCGACCCGCGCAAGCAGGGATGGATGGACAAGATGGCAAACACTCTGGTGGTCAGGATTCGACCCTGAGCCGGAGCGTCGTCGGCACCGGCACGACTGGATAAGACCAACACCGGCGCGATGTCGATGGCGCCGACTGCCGGTGTCACGTGGTTTGTCAAGTCGGGAATAATGCGGCCTGCCTGGTGTAGCGCGAGTCCGCTACGGCGCTAAGTCAGCGACCTGACACCGCCGTCTTCCCTGCAGTCTTGTCGGGATCCGAGGACTTGTCGACCGGCTTCTTCTGAAGCGCAACGCCGGCCGGCGCGGTGGCCTTCTGCGCGGCTCGGTGCGAGCGCCGTGCCTGGGTAACCCGGAGCAGCTTAGCCTGCTCTTCGGGTGGCGCGCGGTGAGGCGGGCGCAAGGGAACGATGGAGGACTCGAGGGTGCCGTGACGGGTCCCCGACCAAGGGCCTGGGGGTGCGTCGATCAGTGCGGCTAACTGATAGGCCATGCTCTCGTAATTGGCGCGCCAACCATGAAAGTGTGGCCAGGCCGATTCGCCGCTGCGCTCGGACTCCCAGCCCACATCGAGCACGCGCTGCACGCCAAATTCAAAGTCTTCATAGGTGAGCGAGATGGGATCGTCGGGCCGTGGATCCTGCGGATACGCCAAATTGCTGACCTTGGACAGCCTGCGCAGGCACACCACGCCCATCCGCAGAAAAGGCCGGGCGGAGGGCGGCGCGGTGAGTGGGTTCAGCGCCAGGTGGATGGCGGCGGCATCCATGCATGCCAAAAGGGCGAGGATCCAGGACGTGCGTGGATCGGGGGAGCGGAAGTAGAGGAGAGTGCTGTAGCTGCTGTGGCTTTCAGCGATGTCCGCGGCCCAGGCCTCCCAGTCTCGGTACAGGTCGGACAAGTGGTCAAGGTTGTCGATGAGGGCGTGCCGGGCCAGTATCTCTGGCCCCCAAGGGGGGGATCCGCTGCTGCTGTCCAACATGGTCACCAGGGTCTCCCGTCGGTTGAACGAGCTGTAGAGCGTGGGGAGGTAGGAGATCTGCAGAGCGACCACGATTACCCCGGAGGCCGATTCCATGAAGGCGATACCGGCGTCCAGGCCGGTCTGCGCGCGGGTCAGCCCCAGGGGAAGGATGGAAGACGCGCTGAGACGTATGGCGTCTGCGTAGGCTGCGCCGCTGGCGGACCAGAAGAGCAGGCTGAACCCCAGCACCAGAAGTCCGATCCAAACCACGAGACGCAAGACCAGGAAGATCGGGGCACCTTGGGCCAGGATTCCGTCTCGCTCCATGTAGTCCGATCTCATTCGGGCCAGGAAGGTGGCGGTTCCCTGGACCACCCAGGCCAGCACCGCGCTCAGCCGAGATGAGACTGCGCGGGGCACGATGACGGTCCTGATCACGCTTCCTAAAGTCCCAAAGGTGAGGACCAGACCGACAATCGCCGAGAGTATGCGGACCGCAATCATGGCCTGACTAGACCGTAGGCTAAGGCTCTCGGCGGCTCCGCGGCCCCGCTAACCGCGCCACCTCCCGGCGATTGGACAGCCTCGGCTGCGACCACGGCTGCAGCGCCACTGCCGATAGCCGCAGAACAGCTCGCAAGATTCCGGGGGACGGAGCGGGATAGTTGGTCGCCGCGGGAGCGACTGGGGCGGAAGGCACTGACCAGCGGGTGTCAATAACTCGGATCCTCCAGCGACCCAGAGTCTTACGGACCATCTCGATCTCGGTCCTCTCGATGGCCGCGGGCTCGGTAACCCGTGCCCGGACTGTCCGAGTCTGGCGCCGACCGTGGCTCCACCACCACCAGGCGGCCCGGGCGGCCAGTGGGGCGGCGGCTACGAGCAGAGCGACCAGTCCCGCCCGCGGATCCGGGCGGGGAGACGGCTCGACCAACTCTCCGATCAGCGGACTGTTGGGCGTGTTTTTCAACAGGTATCAGATGGTAGCGACCCGCCGACCGAGCCCTGACCCGCGACCTCCCGACACCTCGCGGCGCGGTCGGTGACTAGTTGTCTGGACGGTGACTCCCCGGCTTGACCGAGGCCACAGCGCCCACTGCACTTGGCTCGGGCGTCTCCATCTGCTCCAGGTATGCGATGACCTCGCGGGTGAGCACAGTGGGAGTCGACGCTCCAGCGGTGACGCCCACCCGTCTGCAGCCCACCAACCACTCCGGCTTGACGTCGGCCACGGTGTCTACCAGATAGGCGGGGCGCTTTGCTAGGTCGCTTACCACCTGCACCAAGCGTTGGCTGTTGCTGCTGCGAGCGCTGCCGACGACGATCACCACGTCGCAGTCCTTGGCGGCTTCGACAGCCGCCTGTTGCCGCTCCTGAGTGGCACTGCAGATCTCGTTGTGCACCTCGATATGCGGGAACCGCTGGCGCAGGCGATCGATCATCGCCTGCGTGTCCCAGACCGAGAGAGTGGTCTGGGTGGTCACCGCCAATTTGGAGCTCGACAGCTCGAGGGCGTCCACATCCTCGAGGGATTGGACAAGGTGGATCAAACCGGGTGCCTCTCCCAACACGCCCTCGGGCTCAGGGTGGCCCACCTTGCCGATGTACACGACGGTGTAGCCCTCGCCGGTCAGTCGCTGGACCAAGTCATGGGTACGGACCACGTCGCTGCAGGTGGCATCCACCACATTCAAGCCCTTGGCCAGGGCCCGCTCTTTGACCTCCGGAGACACCCCGTGGGCGGTCAGAACCACTGTTCCCTCATTGACCTCATCGAGCGCGGCCAGCCGCGAGGGGGCGTCCACCAGCTTGACTCCGCGCTCGGCGAACTCCCTGGTGACATGCTCGTTGTGGACCAGGTAGCCGAGCATGGCCACCGGCTCCCCTTCATGCTCGTCGGCAGCCTGCCGAAGGGCGCGGATCGCCTCGACCACGCCGTGGCAGTATCCCCGCGGTCGGATCTTGACTACCTCCACGCCTGGATCGTAGCAGTCGCCAGCGCTCGCCTCGATCTCAAACGGGTTCCTCGGGGGACCGCTCAGCCTCCCACGAGGGGTGCTCCGATCAGCGCTCCGGCCCGATCCGGACTGCCCGGCGCATCACCAGCTGGCGAAGGCCGCGCTCACCGGGATCGGGTAGATCGCGCTCGAGATCGGCTCGGGCCGCGCCCCTGGCCTTAGATGGGGCGCGCGGTTCGCGGGAATCGGAACGACCCATGTTGCGACGCACCGCCGTGGGCCGCCGGGACGCCTCGACCACCGATTCCATCCAGGCCCAGCCTCGGTAGGCGGAATATCCCGCTAGGCCCAGCAGGGTCACCGACCCGATGGCATTTAGGAGCCCGGCGAGCGGCGGGATCACGATCGCCAGTGCCGCACAAGCCCCTATTACTGCCAGCGCCGACTTGACCCGATTCCCCCTCATCGCCAAGAGGACGTCCGCCCAAAGTTTCGAGGTGGGCCGGTTACGATCGGGACAGATGCCTCCTCTACAACCGCCCAGGTCGGGTCACTCGGCCCACGGTCATCGAACCTGGTTGCACCTGATTCCTGAAGACCCCGATTTCGTCCCGGAACCAGGGCAGATGGTGGCCGCCGGGGAGCTGCTCCGGGCCTGCCACCTGGCAGTTGCAGGCCCGGACCCGGGTGCGCTGGCACCTGGCCCTGCCTTCGCCAAGCTCTTGCTAGGACGGGGGTTGATCCCGTTGGCCGGCGCAATGCGAGGGGAGGTACGCCTCGACGCGGGCGTGCTGCGCTGCTACCCGGATCCCGGACCCGATGGATTCGAGACCGACCCGCCGCAGCCTTACCAAGCCACTTGCCCGGGCTGCGGCGTCCAGCTTGAGTTCTTCAAACTGCGCTTTCCCGAACCCGACCCGATGGTGGCCGGCTGCCCCCAGTGCGGCCTCTCGCTGGATGTCTCGACGCTTGCGTGGTCCCCTCGCCTACCGGTGGCTCGAGCCGAGGTTACCTTCGGCGACCTGGACGGTCGACCCTCGCTGCGGGGGACGGATTTCTTCGAGGAACTGGAGAAGCTCTGGTCGACGCCGCTCTGGGAGGCGCACGTCACCCTCTGACCGGTGAGTCAAAGCTCGGTCGCCGCCAGCCTTCGAGCGGCGCGTGCCCAGCGTCTTCCAGCGCCCTCGGCGCTGGTGCCGAAGTGAGCGGCCACGTTGAGGGCACCCGGTACACGCAACATCAGATAGAGGGCTGCCAACGCGTAGAGGATGCCAATCACCCCGTGACCACGCGCGAATGCGAGTGCGATCGCGCTACGAAGAACCAGCAACTGCACAAACTGCATGAAGAGCGTAACCACCACGAGCCGTGTCCACTGTCGCGCAAAGCCCCTGGTTTCCGGGAGGATCCATGCTGTCGCAGCGAGGGGCGCTGCCGAGCAGAGCACCGCCAGCATGGTGTAGCGGATCACGTATGCCAGTACTAGGATTACCAGCGCAATCACGAGTCCGCCAGCGAATATCAAGAGGAACACGTTGTTGGCTGCGGACTGCAGTGCGGCGCCGCTGAGCGGTGAGTCCCAAGGCAGATCGGCAAGACTCACGCTTCCCCTGCCCGCGACCACAGCGCTCAGCGCGTTGTTTAGGTTGATCGCCTGCTGCAGGAGTGGCAGGCTGACCAGTCCGAGTGCGAGTGCGGCCAGAGCGCGTGGCAGGATCGACTGCAGTTGATGACGGGCATCGCCGGCGCTGGCGACTGTGCGTAACGAGCTGTAAATGAAGACGGCGAGCAGCAGACCTGCCTCAGCCCCGATAAGTATGTGGTTGAGTTCGGCTACGCCGGGTGTGTCAATGAACGGCAGATGCCGACCTGGGGAGACGGCGTCGTAGGTACCGAATAAATAGGTGCCTAGGGCAGCGTCTAGCGTTCGCCGCGCCGAGGCAACGAATTGGCTGAGGGTGCCGCTGAGAAGATGGCCGATGAGCGAGAGCGGATGCAGTTCAAAGCTGGGGAAGGTGATCGCAACCACCGCTCAGCCAAGGCTGCGCGGGACGGCGGCCAAGAGCACGTGGGTCAGGAGTCCTGCCAGCTCCACTCCCAGGGTTCCAACCGCGATTCGTCCCAGCCACCGCTGCGCCTCCATGGCGCTGTGAGGATTGGGGGCGACGATGCGCCAGACGAATGCGCAGACGAAGGCCAGCGTCCCCAGACTGCCGATCAGACCCTGGCCGATCAGTACCCAAGAGTTGAGCAACGAATTGAGCTCGCCCACGCCGTCATCCCCCAGGTTGCCGAGATCCTCCTTGCCCTATGTCCCCTGGGCACGAGGCCCGGAGTCGCTCAGCCGCAATCTGCCGGCCAGGGCTCCTCGGCAGTGGTGGCGACGATGGTCACCGGTCCGTCGTTAACCGAGCTCACGACCATGTGCGCGCCGAAGCGCCCCTCGCTAACTCTGGCGACGCCGAGTGCTCGCAGCTCCTCCGCGAAGAGTTCACACAGCCGGCGCGCCTGATCCGGTTGCGCGGCGGCCGTGAAGGCCGGGCGATGCCCTCGCCGGTTGTTGGCGAAGAGCGTGAACTGGCTGACGACCAGCGCCTGGCCGGCGCAATCCAGCAATGAGAGGTTCATCTTCCCATCGCTATCGGGGAAGATCCGCAACTGGGCCAGCCGCGCTGCCAGATGCCGGGCGACCTCTGGCGAGTCGCTCGGGGCCACTCCCACATAGATCAGAAGCCCGGAATCGATCGCGCCGACACGATCGGCACCGACTTTGACCTCGGCCCCAGCCACACGCTGGACCACCGCGCGCAACGTCTCAGCCGATGGCGCGCAGACTGCGGTAGATGCGCATCGCCTCGGCCTCCGCCTCCAGGAATCCGGGGGCCTGGTCCCGCATTCCGTGGATGGCGAAGCTCCACCAGCCGGGTGGGCTTCCCGGACCGGGCAGTGTCGCGCCGCGGTATCGCGGCGGGTAGAAGGCGATGGTCCCGCCGGGGAGGCGCTTGAAGATCGGGCCGGAGACCATGACCTCATCGATGTCGCGAGGTCCGCTGACTCTACCCTCCACCAGCGCCAACTGACGCTGCTTGTGGATGGGATTGTCCGGGTCGGCGACCACCACTCGACCGCCCATATCTCGGGTCAGTCGCAGCAGGCCGAAACAAACCGCCAGAGCATCGGTCTCGTCCCCTGCCAGCCGGATGAAGCCTCCCCCGAAAATCGGCTCCTGGCTGTCCAGGCGCAGGTGGCGCAGGTATTCCATCTCGAAGATGCCCTTCGACCGGTCAGTCGCCAGCCACAAAGGATCTGAGCGCCAGGACCTCGAGGCGGCGAAGCTGGCCACGGCCGAGTTCCAGTCGGCGGCATCGCCACGACCGGGATTGGTCAGTCGCACGAACAAGACCCGGCCCATAGCGCTCGATTCTAGACGCGGCAGTTGAAAATCGAACCAGCGCGCGCCCCCAAACCGCCGTTCAGGCAGCTTCCGTTGCCAGGAGCGAGTGGTAGCGCGGAGGCGCTTCGATCTGGATCGGCGAACGCCGCCTCCCTAGCAGGAGCAGGAACTGGCCGCGGCCCGCCCGTTCCAACCACTGACGCTGGGCATCGTCGAGGAGAAAACCTCGCTGCAGCCTCAGCGCTGCGGCTGGATGCTGACTTCCCAGCAGCATGGTCGCCGAATTCACCGCCATCACCTCTCCGGGCGCACTTCCGAGCAGGTCCCCGGCTGACTGCGTGAGCAGCACCAGCGAACCCTGGTACTTCCGCATGCGCCGGGCCAGCTGTGCCATCAGGCGTTGCAGGGGTGCGTTGTCGGCCAGCAACCCCGCCTCGTCGACTATTGCCTGCTTGCGACCCTCTTGGGAGCGCACCCAACTCCAGAACCAGTGCGAGATCAGCAGCGTTGCGGCTGGAACCCAAGGATCGGGCAGCTCACGCAACCCAATCGCGGCGACGCTCTGGACGGCTGGCCCCCGACCCGGGCGGTTGAAGAGCGCTCCGGGTGTCCCATCGAGCCAGGGTAGGAGCCGGTGTGCGACCGACTCGCCAACCTCGCTCCGTCGGAGACGCGGGAGGCAGTCGGACAGAACCACCGTCCCGGTGCCAGCCTGGTTGAGTGTCCACCTCACCGCTTCGGCCACGTGGCCCATCTCGGCTGGCGATAACTGGCCGCAGAGCAGTGAGATCAGCTCCCCCACCGCGCTGGGGGCCTCGCCTGGCTCCGCCATCTCGAGGAGGTTGAAGCTGAAAGGGAGCGACTCGCCAAGCGCAAGGTATTGCCCGCCAGCCGCCTGACACCAGCGCCGGTGCTCGTTTTCGGGATCAAGGACCACGGTTTTGACTCCCAGCCGCACCGCCTCCAGTCCAAGCAGCCCACCTAAGTAGGACTTGCCACTGCCCGAAGCGGCAACCACCCCCAGGTTCGCGTTCGGGAGCGCTGGATCCCCGTGGAGATCCAGCCAGACCGGCGCCAAGGTCCGGGCATGCCTTCCGAGGTACACAGCGCCGGCGAACCTGCCGTCCCAGTCGTCCAGCCAGGGCCAGCAGGATGCCGCCTCAGCGCTATGGACCACACGTCGCGGGCCAGACGCGCGACCCGACAGGAGCGCCGTCTGCAACCTCGCCGGGCCCTGATCAAACCAGGCGGGAACCAGCACCGCCCTGAGCGCCGCCAGTTGCGAGCGCATCTGGCTAACCAGTCGACGCGTCTCCGCTGCGCTGTCCGCGGCGATGGTCACAGTCAGGGCCAGCTCGAACAGCTTGCCCTCCGATTGGGCCAGCACGCCACGCAGCCGTGAGGTTGACTGTAGGGCGGCTTCAAGCCTGGGATCTCCTCCTCCGTCTCTCGCCAACGTCGCCAGCTGCCTGGCCCGCAGGCCGAGTGTCCGCCGTCTGAGGCTGCGGTCTGCCTCGCGGTCGCTCCGGGGCCAGAGTTGCAGCAGGAGGTCAAACTCGGCCGGTGTCCCCACCAGGGCCCAGAGCCAGCCGGGCTCGACGGTGGCGCCAGGAAGCCGCTCCAGCCAGACCGAGGCCATCCAGCGCCCACCGACCTGGAGGGCGGTCGGACGCTCTCGCCTTGGGCCTTCGGCCAAAGGGCGTGGCTGACCCTCGTGCCGCAGCCAACCGTCGCCGAATGGTGGGCGTGCGACCCCCTCAGCACCGGCGCCTCCGGCAACGCTGACGAACACCTGCCTTCGAAAGATCGGCCGCTGGCGCATCTCCTTAGCGAGATGGCGGGTCAAATCCGCTTCGAGCTCGGCAGCGACGCCACTGGGCCCAGGAGTCGCCGCCATCGATCTCCATCGCTCGCGCCGGGAGCAGACCAGGAACCGTATCGGCCGCTGAATTTCGTCGAGCCAGCTAGCCAGCGACTCGGTCAGCTTGGCGCGCTCAGGGGCAGTCAGGTCGAGGATGTCCGGGGCCTGGGCGAACCGGGTGGGGTCCGAGCTCTCGGGAGCTCCCTGGAGCGTCACCAGGTCTTGGCGGCGACCAGAACAGCATCCGCCAGAGCTCGGATGCCAGCTGCCGACGGCCGCGCGCAGGCCTCCGACGTTCTCCAGGTCGATGTGCCCAGGCTGGAGTCGGTAGGGATTGAGCAGACCAGTCGAGCTCCCGCGGCCGTGATGCGAGAACTTAAGTCGGTGGCGGCTCCTGCCCGATTGAGAGCGGTCAGGAGGAAGGCCAAGGGATGGGCACAGCGCAGGCCCTTCAGCGTGGCCTCCAACTGTCCCGGGTAGGCCTCGCATCCGTCCCAGACCAAGACCAGTCCGATCACCCGACCGTCCCAAAATTCCCTGTCCGGCCGAGATCCCCAGTCGTGCAGAATGAGCTTGGCGACCGGGCCAGCCCCGGGCGCGCGAATGACCCCCGCTGCCAGCACCTCCAACTCCGCCGCGACCGCCCGAACGACAGAACTGCATCCGGATCGCGGCCGGAGCGAGAGGAAGGCAACCCCCAACGCGCCCGGGTGGGCGCCTCCGCGCTGCGGGTCCTCGAGCGCGCCGGGGTCCGGATCGATCGAGTGATGCCGGTCACCCGGGCCACCGAGGTTCCGACCGAGGTAACGGACTGCTAGCCAGGACCAGCGGGCTACGGATACACCTTGGACCCTGCCCCAAGCCAGCGTCGAGGTGGTCAGGGCCACCAGAGCGGCGGCTGCCAATCGCAGCGGCGCAGAGACTGGCACTTCGGCGAGGGCCCACGCTGCCGCCGCACCCAGACCGGCCAGACCCAGCCTGGGAGCGGTGAGTCCGAGGGCAATCTCAGGCTCAGTGTCAAGGTGGTCCGAGAATTGAAAGCTGTCCATTTCCGCCACCGGCAAGGCCCGGCTCCTGTGGAGTCCGGTCGTCCGGTTCGACGGGGCCGGGATCAGGCGGGTCGGACGATCTCCACCGCAAATCCGGTGCCCTGGCCCGTCAAGCGTGGTGGCTTGGTGACCCGGAGATGAACTCGTGTCACCCGGGGCAGCTTCAGGACCTCATCGGCCAGCCGGGAAGCCAGCGCTTCCAGCAGGTGAAACTCGGCATCTTCGACTACGCGCCGGGCCGTCTCGTGAATATCCACATAGTTGACGGTGTCGGCCACGTCGTCGCTGTGGGCCGAGCGGGCGGTGTCGGTCTCAACCTCGAGGTCGACGATGAACAGGCCCCCAGCCCGTTGCTCTGCCTCGGAGACACCGTGGTGGCCGATAAAGTGCAGCTGCGTCAGGAGCAGGCGATCCGACCGCCCCACCCCCTCCGCCGGGCCTGACTCGAACTCGAACGGGCTCACCGAGTGCTGGGCAGCGGCGTGAAGCTAGCGACGGCCGCCGGCCTTCACCTCCACAGCCTCGATGGAATCTATGTGCACCACCTCACGCCGGTTGTCCCGAGTGGGGAAGAGTACGACCAGGGTCTGCGACAACGCCGCAATCACCTGGCCCACATCTCCAACCGAGATGCCCTCAATCACCTCACCGGTGCTGTGGCGGACGACGTCGGTCACCTTGACCCAACTGCCCGGAGGCCAGCGCATCTCGGGAGTGAGCTCCTCCTCGGTCAGATCCTCCGGGGAGATTGCCCCTCGGTTGCCGCCCCAGGGGCGGGTCGGGGAGGGCCTGGGCGCTGGCCGAACGACCGGCGCCTCGATCACGTCGACCGCCAGTTCCGGCTCGATTTCCTCGGCGATCTCCAACTCCTCCTCGTCATCGTCATCGGCCGCCGGCCCAGCCTCAGCTTGCTCTCTCTCCGGGGCTGGGCTGGGCTTGCCGGACTTGGGCGTGCGCTTTGGAGTCATAGGAACCAGATCAAAACAGTTGGTGCCTGCTGCGCGGCCTCGGCCGCGGGGCGGATCTCCAGTCCCATCAGCCTACCACGGGTCCTGATCGGGCTTGGGCGGGGCGGTCACTCCTCGGCGATCGAGGTCACCCGCCAGGGCTCCCTTTGGCCGTCGAGCACGATCAGAAGTTGAACCGGATCGTTGGCGGTGCTGGGGGAGTCCTCGGTGGTGAGGAAGCTGGTCCGATCCCGATAACGGAGCCGCACCGTCGCCTGACCCTGCCCACCGACCTCGGAGATTTCCAGATTCAGCGACTCACGGAAGGGGCTGACCTGGATTCCGGCCGCCTGGTAGGCGGTGAAACGCGCCTTGAGCTCCGCCAAGGCGTCACCGGCGAAACCTTGACCGAGGCGGCTTAGGTTTCCGCTCACGGCCGCATCGTCAAGCAGGGCTAGGATCCGCCGCATCTCGCTGCGGATCCGCTCGATGACGTGTGGATCGGGCGACTTGCGTCTCTTGGGTAGGTTGGGCACCTAACGCTCCCCGGTCCGGGGCCGCAGCACCCGCAGCAGGTCGGTTGGCAGGTAGGCCGAAGACGAGCGCTCAGCTGGATCGGATGCGTCCAGCACCATCGATCTCAACTCCTCGTCCTCGATCGCCCCCTCGAGCGAAACAGGCGCGGGTGGCACCTGGACCGTCGGTGCATCCGCCCAGCCGAAGTCATCGCGGGTAGGACCTTGCTCCTTTGGCGCCGGCGGCCGGGCAGCGACCTTGGCCTGTGCCGCCTTCAACCGGCTGACCGACTCCTCCGCCTCCAGCCCCGACCCAGTCGGGATCTCCTCGTAGCCAGGTCGGCGTACTCCTTCGACGGTCCGGCCCACGAGGGCGACGGCGAGACTATCCAGGTTCTGGAGTAGGGTCATGCCGGTCGCGTCGACCAGACATTGCAGGGTGGGCAGCGGCCAGGGCGAATCACCCGGAAACACGTAGCAGCGATTGGCAGGAAAGTGACGCAGCTGCGAGAGCACGCTGAAACCGGGGTTGCCACTGCAGAGAACCGCGGTGGGGGCCTGCCCGCGCTCGAGCATGGCCCCGATCCGCGCCAGGCTGGTCGCAGGGTCTGCTAACTCCAGATCCTGGACGGCTCCGATGACATCGAACGAGGGAACCAGTTCGGCGGCACGCCGAGCCAGGTCGGCGTCGCCGACCACCACGAGGGTGCTCAACTTCTTGGACTTTGCCACCTGCGCATCGATCCTACCCCGAGGCGCGATGAGTTGTTCGTCGGAGACGAGGCCGTCACGCTCAGGCGGGGCCCAGCTCCTCCAAGTGGACCGTGGTGCTATCCAAGCGCTCCTTGTCGACGCTGACGCCGAGCCCGGGGCCGGTGGGAACGGGCATGGTGCCATCCGGCGAGAGTTCGAATGGCTGCTCCAACACGTCCTTCTCGAAGTAGCGATCGCTGGCGGAGGTGTCACCGGGAATGGTGAAGCCAGGCAGCGCGGCCAGCGCCAGGTTGGCGGCACGCCCAATGCCCGTCTCCAGCATCCCGCCACACCAGACCGGCCAGCCCGCCTCACCGCAGATGTCGTGGATCTGGACCGACGGCACCAGCCCCCCGACCCTGCCGGCCTTGATATTGAGGATGCGACCGGAGTGGAGCGCGATCGCCGCCCGGAGATCGGCCTCGGACTCGACGCTTTCGTCGAGGCAGATCGAGGTCTCGATCTGCGCCTGCAGGGCGGCGTGATCGATCAGGTCGTCATGGGCCAAGGGCTGTTCGATCATCATCAGATCGAACTCGTCCAGGGCCCTGAGTTGATCGAGATCCTTCAGTGAGTACGCGCTGTTGGCGTCGAGCATGATGGGAGTGCCGGGAAAGCGCTGGCGTACCGCCCGGGCCAGTTCCACGTCGTAGCCAGGCTTGCACTTCAGCTTGATCCGCTGATACCCCTCACCGAGATACCCATCGATGGCGGTGAGGGTCGCCGTCAATGAGGGCTGGATGCCGATGCTGACCCCGCACCCGATGCGCGAGCGCACCCCACCCAAGATCTCTGACAGGCTTCGCTTTGAGGCCTTCCCCGCCTGGTCCAGCAGCGCCATCTCCAGTGCCGCCTTGGCCATGTTGTGACCGCGGACCCATGCCCAGCGCCGGGAGTGGCCGGCGACATCGGCGCGGGGTTGACCCAGCACCGAGGGCAGGATGAAGTCGCGGAGGACGGCCAACGCCCCGGCGCTGGTCTCTGACGAGTACCCGGGCTCAATCCCGGCGGCGCACTCACCGATGCCTGAGATCCCGTCTCCCTCGACCTCGACCAGCAGGGCCCGGCGCACCGTCTGGGTTCCAAAGCTGGTGGTGAACGGCGCCACCAGAGGCAGCTCAACCAGCCTCAACGTGGCCCTCTCCACCTGCAGCTGGGGCAGGGCTTGGCTCAAGCCAGCCGGCCTTCCCAGACTGCTGCCAGGCACCCTGCCAAAAGTGCCGCCCGGTCGGGGATCGAATCGATCTGCGCCCACTCTCCCTGGGCATGGGCGTTACCGCCGACGATGCCCATCCCGTCCAGGGTGGGCACACCCAGCGCGGCGGTGAAGTTGCCATCGCTGCCGCCCCCGACCGATGCGCCCTCGAGCCCCTGCCAACCGAGCTCTGCAGCCACCGCTTGGGCCAGGGCAAATAGACGGCTCGACGAGCTGGGCTCGAAGGGGGGGCGATTGGCGCCTCCCTCCACGTCAAGACGCGCGCCCGGCACCCCGACGCTCAGTTGCCGCATGCCCTGATCCACTCGCTCAGCCTCGGCAGCGGTGGCAAAGCGCACATCTACATCCAGCACGGCCTGAGCCGGGACGACGTTGGTCCGGGTTCCAGCCCGGAGCACGGTTGGGGCCACCGTGGTCCCCACCTCGGGACGAGCCAGAGCCGCCACCTCCGCCACCAGCGGTGCCATGGCGACCAGGGAGTTCACACCTCGCTCGGGGTCCAATCCGGCGTGAGCCGCTCGGCCGTGCACGGTCACCCGATAGCCGCCGATGCCCTTGCGGGCGATCTTGACCGACCTTCCCTGGGGAGGCTCAAGCACCAGCACTGCCGAGTGCTGTCTGGCCTCATCCCGAATCAAATCGAGCGACGCCGAGCTACCCACCTCCTCGTCACCGGTGAGCAGGATAGTCAGATCGCCCACTTTCTGGTCGCTCTGGTGAAGTGCTGCCAGCGCCGCCAGTGCCACCACCACGCCGCCCTTCATGTCGAACACCCCCGGGCCCTCGACTCGCCCCTCCGAGATCGAGAAGAGCGGCTGGAAGGATCCGATGTCCCAGACCGTATCCAAGTGGCCCAGCAGCAAAACGGAGGGGCCACCCGACCCGCGCGCTCGCATTGTCAGCGCCGGGACGGTGGCCTCCGACGTGAGCTCGGTCTCGCTGATGCCGGCTTCGGACCGAAACCAACGCTCGCTTATCTGAGCGCAGGCTAGGAGCCGATCCGGGTCGCCGCTGGGCGACTCGCAGCGGACCAGTTCCTCGAGGGGCTCAAGCCAGCCGTCCTGGCGCTGCTTGAGGTCGGTGCGCAGTGAGGGCAGATCAGCCGACCTGTTCAGATTGCGCACTCAAGCAGTCTACTTGCGTCCCTAGACCGGACAGATCGCAGCGGTCCGGATCTGAAGGCGCTCAACCAGGCGCAGGGGTACCGTCCCTGGCTTTCCGCGTCAGCCTACTTGCACACCCACTCGCCCGATTCGCCTATGGAGAACATCTTGGCGGCGATGTCGGCCTGCTGCACCGGGTCCCAGATGTCGGTCCCGCCGTGGGCGTGGAAGGTTGCGGGCATGAACTGGAAGAGCCCGCTGGCTCCCGAAGTTCGGTTCACATCGGTTGGGTCAAGCCCGGACTCGCACTGGGCGACCCCCAGGAGCCACGCGTACGAGACGTTGTACTCCTCGGCAGCGGACCAGATGATCTGCTTGATGGTTCCTACCGGAGGTTCGGGAACCGCCTGCCAGAAGGCCCAGCCGAACGGCAGCGCGCCCGTTGCCACTGGCGGTGGCGGTGGCAGCACCTGCGACTCCTCCAGCGGCAGGGTCACCTGGTAGTCGCTGACCGCCAGGACGCCCTGGGCCTCGGTGGCGACCCGGGCGATCGCGGCCGGGGCCTTGGATGGCGGTCCGGTGGCGCCGCCGGTGGAGAGGGCTCCGACAACAGGCGCGCTGAGCAGCAACACCGCAGCGGCCGTGATCCAGCGAAGCCGGCTGGCCAGCAGGGGCACCCGGGGTGCCGGGATCTCTGAGGAATGGTGTCGGAGGGTGAGCGCGAGCCGGGGGGTGTAGGCGGGCCAGGTGAGCTGCGCCAAATCAGGCGCTGGCGCTCGGCGGGTAGATGAATCCGTCGAAGCCGGAACCCACGTCAGGAATGACGCGATAGTCGACCCGGTCGAATCCACCGCCGGGAACGCCGTAGAAGTTCATCTCGGAGATCTCGAAGTTGTTGGGGTAGCCGGCCCCCGGGACCGAGACCGCGGTGACATACGCGACGTGGCCGAGATCGGAGGCCCCGCCCGCATCCGGGGGCCAGACCACGATGGCTCCGACCATGGGGGTCCTGCCCTCGGCGTGGCCGGCGGCCGCGGCATCGGCCCACCACTGATAGGCGTCACCGCCCCAATTGACGTCCCAGCCGTTGGCTCGCCATTGGCCCGCCGCCCAATAGGTGCAGGTGCCGAAGGCGAACGCCCAGTCACCGGTGATCACGGTGGCGCTGGGGTGGGTCAACGCCGACATCAGTTCGTTCGACTCGACCCCCAGCCGCTGTTCGACCGCCTCGGCGCTGGTCTCGTCGGCAAGCAGTTGGTCGTCTGCCTTGGTGAGGGACTGCTGATCGTGCTCGATTGAACCCACCAACTGACCCACCTGGGAGGCGATGGAGTCAGGAAGAGTGGAGTTGTCGAAGAATTGGGTCATGTCGGGGGAAGCAAGAGCCTCGGCCACCTCGGCGGCGCCGTTGCCATCGACATAGGCGGCGCTGACCAGGCTCACGAGGGCGTTCTTGTCTCCTACCAGTTGAACTTGGAGGACCTGCTCGGTGCTCTGGTCGGTCGTCAGCTGTTGGTTCAGTGAGTTGAGGTAACTCTGGTTCTCGACGATCTTGGTGAGCAGAATCTTGACCGCGCCCACGTCGGCAACCTCACCCTGCGCCTCGAGCTGATCGAGGAGATTGGTCAGGGCCTGCTGATTAACGGAGTCGGTTGACTGCTGAGCTACGGCCCCTAGGCCGGCGCCGAAGATCGAGGAGACCCATACCAATCCAGCCACGCTGGCAGCAAGCCATACGTGCCCGGCAAAGCGGGCTCCGCGCATACGTCCTCCCACATAGGCGCGTCCGGTGCGAAGGGCCGAAGGTAACCCATGGAACGGGCTCCGGTCAACTCGGATCCAATCCGTCACCTATTGGCGAATCTTCGTTTCTTGACTAATCGACGCTATGCGGACTTAAGCAGACCGCCCTACGCCGGTATGTCCGCCCCCTCCTCATGAACCAACTCGACCAGTCGGCGCAGCTGCTCCGGACTGGAGGCGGGCAGCACTCCGTGACCCAGGTTGAAGATGTGGCCAGGGCGTCCGCCGGCTTCGGCCAGCACTCCCCGGGCGGCCGCCTCCAGCTTGGGCCAGGGGGCCAGAACCAGGGCTGGATCAAGGTTACCTTGGATGAAGCGATTGGAGCCGACAACTGCCCAGGCCTCGCCCAATGGCACCCTCCAGTCGACCGAGACACCATCGGGGCCGGTGGCGGCGATGGCGGCTAGAAGATGAGCCGAAGCGGTTGAGAAATAGATGACCGGCACCAGAGGCCGCAGCCGCTCCAGCAGGCGCTCGAGGTGAGGAGCGACGTGGACCTCGAATGTGGCGCGGTCGAGAACCCCCACCCAGCTGTCGAACAACTGCACCACCTCGGCGCCGGCGGCGGCCTGAGCGCTCAGATAACGCGCCGTGACCTCAGTTACCGTGGTCATCAGGCGTTCCCAGGTCCCGGGTTCGGAGTGGATGAGAGTGCGGACCCTGGGAAAGTCGCGTGACCCATGGCCCTCTACCAGATAGCAGGCCAGGGTGAATGGGCCTGCGCCAAACCCGATCAGCGCCGCCCGCCGGCCGAGCCGCTCGCGGGAGGCACTGATGGCCGTAAAGAGGTATGGGGTTGCCTGCTCCGCCTCCACCACCCGCAGCCCGACTACCTGACTCGCTGACCTGATCGGGTTCGGGATAACTGGACCCACCCCTTCGCGAATCTCGAACTCCACCCCCATGCCCTGGAGGGGCAGCATGATGTCGGCGAAGACCACGGCAGCGTCCACGCCCAGGATGTCAACGGGAAGACAGGTGACCTCGACGCAGAGATCCGAGGTGGTGGCCAGCTCCATGAAGGAGAAGCGCTGGCGCAGAGCCCGATATTGAGGGAGAGAACGGCCCGCCTGGCGCATGAACCAAACCGGGGTCGTGTCCGGCTTCTCGCACCGTGTCGCGGCCAGAAAGCGAACGGCGCCGTCTGTCACTGCTCGCGCACCGGGCCTGCAAGCACCATGAAGCGATGAGCATGCCAAAGTCCGACCGACCCAGGAGGGGGCGCGGCCACCTGCTGCTGCTCCACCCCGGCCCCTCGGCCGTCTGCACCCTGGTGACCGCCATCTCGGGGTTGAGCGCATGGCGCCAGACGCCCCGCGGGGAACGGCCAGCGGATGCCTGGGCCACGCGTCTGGCTGCGGCCAGCGGCGCAATGGCGCTAGCCCAGATGAGCACCGGTGTGCTCAACGATGCCTTCGACGCGCCTTGGGACAGGATCTACCAGAGCTACAAGCCGATCGCAGCGGGAGCGGTGCCGCGGCGGCGCGCCTGGCTGATAGGAATCGGCTTGGGCATGGGTTCACTCACACTCGCCAATCGAGCCGGGAGGCACGCGCTGCGGTTGATGCTGGTGGGGTTGGGAAGCGGTTGGGCGTACAGCCTGGGCCTGAGCCGAACACCGGTGTCCTTCCTCCCGTTCGCGACTGGGCTGGCAACAGTGCCGCTGCTGGGACCCGCCGCGGTCGGAGTCGGGCTGGCCACGAGAGGACAGGAGGCCGTACTGGCTGCCGGCCTGGGCGTCGGTCTGCACCTGGCGAATGGAGGGCCCGACATTGAGCGTGACCGGCTGGCGGGGAGACGGAGCCTGCCGGTGCTTTTAGGGGAGTCCGGGTCCAGGCGCGCCAGCCAGGTGGTTTTGGGCGCAGGCGCCCTAGCGGTTGCCGTGCGCGCTCCACGCCCAGGCCGTGGCTGGGCATGGCTCGGCAGTGGACTCGCAGCTGCCCTGGTGTTGGCCGACTCACTGGCGCCAAGGAGTGTCAGATCGCGTGGCGAGCACCCGTTCGTGATCCCAACCTTGGCCGGTGGTGCTGTCGCCTGCGGCTGGCTGCTGGGCCGCGCTCGGGAAGCCAAGAGATGACGAACGGACCCGCGTCACGCCCGCAGCCAGACCGACGCGACGGACCGCATGACGGCGAGGTGCGCATCAGCCCACCAGCTGCTCACCGGCTGCGGGCGGCGACTAGCGCCGGCGGGGTGATGGCAGCGGTGCTGGTCCCGTTGGGCCTAGTCGCCTGGGTTCTGATCGGGACGTGGAGCCCCTTGGCGCTGGGGGTCTTTACGGTGCTGCTGGTTATCGTCGCCTCCTACCTGGGCCAGGGACGCAACGAACTTTTCGTGGGCCCCAAGGGAATCCGGCGACGCGCACGCAATTGTGACCTCACCGCGAGCTGGCCATCCCTGCGACGCATCGTGGTGAGCGTGCCGGGAAATCGGATTGTTGCCTTTCGGCTCGATACCAGCGGTCTCGAAGTCGAGCGCCTCACCACCTGGCACTCCAACAGCGCCGAGGCGATGGTGCGCCATCCGCCAGATGGGTTTGACTTTCGCCTGGATCGAGAATCCGCTGATGCCCTAGTCGAAGAGGTGTCTCGGCGACGACCAGACCTGGCAGGCTTGGCGGAGTGGCCAGCCACTAGCCGCCCGGCTGCGGTCACGGCGGCATCGGAACAACAGGATGGCAAGGGGAACTAGTTGAGCGAGGGATCTAGAGGGATTCTTGGTCGCTGGTGATCCCGCGCAGCTGACGCCGAGCCTGTTGACGTTCTTGGTGGCGGCGTTCCTCAACACTGGCCAGCAGTCTCTCGGTTGCCGCCAAAAGTTCCTCGCTCTGCTCCGTCAACTCGATGTCGCCCACGTCTGCCGTCTGTCGTTGCACTCGTCCTGCACGACGTAACAAGGAACGCACATCGGAGGTGAGCGCGTCCAGTGCCCGCAGCCGGTCCGCGCCCGGAGCACTGAAATCAGGCATGGACTGGCCGTCGCAATGTGCTGCGGCAGGGAATCAGCAGTAGTGCCGCTCCGAGGTAGCAGCAGGCCATCACACCAAACGCAGCGCTGTAGCCAAAATGTTGAATGACCCAACCGAGCAAAATCAGCCACAGCGAGCCGACGCCGTAGGCGGCCGCAAAATAGACGCCAAATATCGAGGATTGTGCGTGCTCTTTGACCGCATCGCTGAGCAGGGCCTGCAGGAGAGGATTCTCAATGTAGGCGACCAGTCCCACCGCCAAGGCAAGCACCACGGTTGACCACAAGGGAAAGTTGGCCGAGAGGCCGAACACGACAACAGCAGGTATCGAGAGGGCATAGGCGCCCCAGAGCACCGGCAGACGTCCGACGCGGTCCGAGAGTCTGCCGCCAAGCAGTGGTCCGGCGACCGCCCCCAAAAGGACCAGGTTGAAGACGGCCCCGACGGCGATCTCTGAGAGATGGACCCGGTCGCGGAGGAAGAGCGGTATGTAGGTGCTCAGCGTGCTTATGCCGCGGCCGCCGGCGGCGACCGTAGCTGCGATGATGGCGAATCCTGCAACCTTGGGATCAAGGAATTGGGAGCGACTGAGGCGGGGGATTCGAAACAAGGAGTGGGGTGCGTCGGGCGCGAGCCGCCGTTCCTTACCGAGCGCGGGAAAACTCAGTAGAAAAACCAGTCCCACCAGCAAAAGCGGCACCGCCAGCAACAGCATCGTCGGGCGCCAACCCAGCCGTGAAATCAGCACAGCCGCTGGCAGGGGTATCAGGAGCGAGCCGATACTGCCACCGATGTTGTGGGTGCTGAGGGCCATGCCGCGGCGGTCCCGATAGGCTCGGGCAGCAATCGAGCTACCGACAGGATGCTGTTGACTGGCGGCGAGCTGAGCGACTCCTTGGCCCGAGGCGAAGATCGGATACACCGGGGACCAGGCCCCTATCGCTGCGCAGACACCAACCAGGATGTTCTGCCCACCCAGGATCCATCGGGCTTCGAGGCGGCGGGCAACCGCCCCCGCGGAGATCTGGCTGAGTCCGCCCACAACGCCAACCACTCCAACCGCTAGGCCGAGGGTCCCAACGGAGATGTGGAAGGCGATCACCACCGCTGGATAGGTCAGCGGCAGCAGTCCCGTGTACATGTGCTGAGTGGCGTGCGACGCCGACACCAAGAAGAGGATTCGGCGGGCAGCGACGGGGCGCGCGGTGGCGGCCGCAGACGCGCCCACTGAACCCATGTGCTCAGGATAGATGGCTGCTTAGCCCGGTCGGCTCCCGGTTGGCCCGTAGATGAAACCGTCCAAACGCTCCGAGGTGTCGCCGGTTCCACCCGCCGCCACCCCGCGCAGGTCGACATAGGGCGGACGTGGTCCAAAGAACACCCAGTTGGCCTCGGCAACGGTGTACGCGCCGGCGGCGTCCGCGCCCACGACCAGGGCGACATGTCCCGCGCCTGAGTCGACGTAGACGGCGATGGCGCCGACCTGCGGGGCCGGGCCTACTTGGTAGCCGTCTGCGTGAGCGAGCTCCAGCCACTGGCCAGCGTTGCCTCCGAGCTCCCCAGACGCCGTGTGCCACACCACTCGCCTGCGGGTGGCGACGTACCAGGTGCACTGTCCGGTCGAAAATCCGTCGTAGTTGGCCGGGAACGGGCTGGGCGAGCCGGTGCATGCGGAGGGGTCCACCGCCAAGGCCCCGGGCTCGGGTCCGCACGGCTGCGCCCAGTCAGGGAAGTCTGCGGTCCCGGCTGGAATGTCCGCGCCGACCGGCAGCATGAAGCCGCCAGGGTCGGGCAGCAGGCCAGCGCTGGAACTCCAACCCGTGGCCACCGCGGCGGCTGAGAGCAGGCCGAGCAGGCTTAGCGCTAGCAGCATCGACAAACCGCAGCCGAGACTAGCCAGGACTGCGATCCGAGCCGGGATTCGCACAGCTCAGAGCGAGTCAGGCGACCTGCCGGCGTGCGTCCGTGCAGAGCACCTGATGCAGCTCCAAAGGTGCGGCGCCTTGGAACGCAGCCCGCTCCCTGCCGACGATCACGATGCCCGACCCGGGACCGGCGTCGCGCAGCAGGTCGCATTCGGCGGGCGAGAGCCCGAAGGTCTGACGGAGAGCCGGCATCGCCACCTCCTCTTGGCGGAGGAGCAACTTGGTGTGGCAGTTGCGAACGATGACGTTGCCGACCGGGGAGTTGAGGAAGTCCTCAACCACCTGCGAGATCACCATCAAGCCCGCCCCCAATTTGCGCACTCTCCGGCTCAGCGCTTCCAGAGCGACCGCGCTCCTGGGCCGCGATAGCAGCACCTCGGCCTCGTCCACCAGGACCAGCCGAGGGCAGCTCAGGTCGCGGCCAAGCTCCGACTCCAGCTGGAAGAGGATCATCTGCATGGCTGGCGCCAGCAGCTGGTCGCGCTCGCCGGTCCATCCCGCCAGCGAGAAGACCCTGGCGAGCCCCTCCAGCTCCGCGTCCCGCGGCCCATCGAAGACCCCAGCCAGCATCCCGGCGGTGAAGCGGGACAGGCGCCGGGCCAGCGCCGGCCTTTGGGCGCGCTCGAGAGCCCGAACCAGGTCGGCGAGGCGAGGCCCAGCCTCATTGGTCAAGAGTTCGGTGAGGACCTCCTCCAGCCCTTGGAGATCGTCCTCGGATAAGTTCCATTGGCCGTTGCGCCCCGCCGCCAGCAGCTCGAGGACCACCAGCGCCCTGCTGGCCCGCTCGTAAACCCCGCCGGCGCCTCCGGCGGAGCTCGCGTCCGGCCCGAGGGCGCTGAGGCCGGAGTTGCGTCCGGGAGCGATCTCCCGACAGACGCCTCCAAGGAGCTCCACCAGCCCCCGGTACTCACCAACCGGATCGATGCAGCGAAGGCGACAGCCTCGGAGTGCGAGTCGAGCCGCGAGGAGCTTGGCGGTGTACGACTTGCCTGCACCCGAGGTGCCCAGCACCACGGCGTTGAAGTTGGGGTTGGCCGGGTCGAAGGGATCTACGAGGACGAGTTCTCGAGAGATGATGCTCGGCCCCAGCAGAACCCCGGAACCGCCCGATAGGTTGCTGCGCAGGAAGGGGAATGCGGTGGCCAGAGCGCTGGCGGTGATCTCCCGACCCCAGCCGAAGGGGCTGACGCCGCTGGGTGTTGTCGCCCGCCAGCCGTCAACATGCCGGTGGGTAAGGGGCGCGACGCCACAGCCGAGTTCGGCCATCGTCGCGAGCAATTGCTGCCAGCTACGGTCGAGCTCCTCGAGGCTGGCCGCGACCAGCGTGACAAAGAGCTCGACCTGGAAGAGCCGTTCCGTTTCGACCAGCACTTGGTCCTCTAGGGCCAGAGCGTCTCCCAGCGCCATCTCCGTAGCCCGGTCGGGGCGCTGTCCTCGGAGGTTGTCGACTACCAGGCTGGTCTCGAAGCCCCGAATCTTTCGCCGTAGCCGCTTGAGGCTGAGCAGCTTGGGCAGGGGCACGATGTGCTGAGCCACTCCCACCTGGCACTCGAATCCGCGCAGGAGGGGAGCCAACCATCCGATCGCGACCTTGCGGGGGTAGCCGGCCACGAAGAGGCTTCGACTCCATCTCGTCCCTACCCGGAACGCGCGGGGGTGCACCTCGGCGTCGTCGGGGGCGAGCCAGCTGGCAAAGGTAGCCGGAATGCGCTCGCTCCGCCCCTCCCCCTGCTCCTGGAGTTGGCGGAGCCACTCCCCATCGCTCATTCGCGTGGCCTTCGCTCCCAGCTGCCCCAGCCCGGCCGCCACCACTTCGCAGCGCTGCTCCAACCCCACCTCGACTCCGCCGTTGACAGCCGCCTCCCGAGCGCCGGCGGGCCGCATCCGTCGCAATTGCGAGACCAGGTCGGACATCGGAATGGCCAGCTCTCCTCCCCAGACCAGCACCATGTGCCGCTGCCTCTGAACCCGTCTGCCGAGGATCAGCTTTCGGCGAAAGTCACTGTCGAGGCCGGCCAAGCGGTCCAGGGAACGCTGATCTCGGTCCGGCAGGGCGCCCGCCTCAATGGGGTCCGCGGGCCGGCTCAATGAGTAGATCGAGATCGGACCACCGAGCGAAGCCAGCAGCTGCCGGTAGCGCCGCCAAACCTGCTCCTGCTCGAGTTCGCCCTGAAGCGCCAGGTTGATCGGCTCCACCCAGAGAGCGGCACGCTGGTGGCCGTTAGGAAGATGGGCGACCTGACCCTCCAGGTACTCGATATCAACCAGGCCCAGGGTTGAGGAGCGGTGAGGCCGAAGTCGAACCGGAGTCACAGCGCCACCCAAGGCAGCGATCGGACCCCGGAACTTGGGGCAAGCTCCGATATCAGCTCATCGGAATCGATCTCGACGAAGGGACTACCTGTGGCCGGGTGGTCCGGGTGCTGGAGATGGTGCGGCTGAAAGACGAATGCCAGCCAGTCATTGCTCCAGGCGTCCAGACGTCGACCTTCATAGCGAGCGAAGGCAAGGACCAGCGCGGCCGCCAGCCAAGGAGCCGAGAGGATCACCAGCAGTGGCACCCCGAGGTGGCACCGCATGAGCAGGTAGGGCAGGGCTGCTCCGACGGCGATCCAGCCGAGCTGCGGAGCGGTGAAAGCTCCCCAGCGCGTCGGGGTGCCTGAGATCGACTGCGGGATCTCGGCCTGCATCAATGGCCGCCGGGCTCTGGTGGTGTCGGGGTGCGAAGCTCTCGCAGACGGCCCCGTCTGAGCGCATTCAAATAGGCCGCGTCGAGCTCGTGGACCTTGTGACCGCCAGCTGCTACGTAGCTGCGACCGAGCTCGACCGTCGAGGCCGGATCGTGAGTCGAGCGCTCCCGGAGGGCGGCTAGGTCGCCTTCTCCCAGGCCAAGCAGCCGCTTCAGCTCGCGCGAGCTCGCCTTGCCCTCGAGCAGGGCCCGGCCGATGAACTGGTCGCGGCTCTCGTGACCCCCGGCGTGGGGCCAACGGGAAGGGCCCGCAAGCTCGGCCTGCTCTAGGTGCCCGGCGAGTCGGTGCTCTTGAGCCCCCGGCAGGCGGAGGATCGAGCGACCGGCCGGAAGCAACTGGGATCCGAACCTAGAAACCCGAGGTTGGAGCTGTCCCCGGGTAACCGCCGCCCCGCCCAAGACGGCGCCTCCGGTAGCCGCGGCCAGGGTCCGGAGCCCACCGGCGGTAGCCAGTTCGCCGCGGCTGACTCGCTTAGGCAGCTCGAGCATCAGCCAGACGGTCACGATCGCCAGGAGGCACTTGGCGAACTGGTCTCCAGGATCGCTGCTGCCCACCTCTGACAGCAGTCCCGAACCGGCGGCGCCGCAGCGCGCTGACGCCGACGGTGACATCAGCGGGCAGCCGCCCAGATGAGCGGCGGCCGGGTTGGGCGCCAGGCCCGAAGCCGTTGACACGATCGCCGCGAAAACCAGGAAAACCAGGGTCTGCAGCACCACCACCGAGGAAAGCGCCGCCACCGTCCGCCAGTACCTGGCGAAGGCTGCTCTGCCCCCGGGCAGCGCCAAGAGCAGAAAAGCCAGACTGGCACACGCCGCCAGCAGCGCTAGAGCGATGTAACGGGCCACATAGGTGAGTGCCAGCCAGAGCGCCAGTCCGGTCAGTACCGTGAACGCAAGCATTCCCTGGATCCCGTCCGGTACGTCGTACCCGTTGCGGCCGTGGGGTCCCACACCCGCCCACACATCGGTGAATGTCGGCACCGTTCCCCAGTAGATGTCGGCGTACCGGCAATCGGAGGGGCTCTGTCCGTCGCCGGCGTGAGGTTCACCAGGCAGGGGCAACAGATTCAGTTGCTGACCCGCCATATCCGACCCGCCGCTACCCTCCAGACAGTTCTGGCCGGCGTTGTTGTTCACCTGGTTGTCGGTGTCAGTGCAGAGCGGCTGGTCCGGCGCGGCGTCTCCGCGGTCGCAGTTGGCGTCGTGCAGAGGCGGCCCGAAGAAATTCTCGCTCCGGTCCAGAACCTCCTTGGTGAAGTCGGGATCGTCGGAACCGATGCAGTGGGACTGGGTGAAGTGGGGGTCCATCCAGGGCTGCACCATCACTTGCTCTGCGGGGCTCGGCCCGGGCTCGGAAAGATGGATCCCGGGGTGGATGATCGGGCTGTCTTCCGGGCAGTACGCGGTGACCGCCAGCACCGTCATGAGGTCGAGCGGCTGGCCACGCTCATCGCCCAGATGCTCGAAGGTGGCTTGCAGCAGAGCCTGCGAGGCCCAGGTGCCAGCGTCGATGACCCGACCGGCCAGATGCAGGGGCAAGCCCGACCCGATCACGGCGGCGGCGATCAGGCAGGGGACGATGCCAGCCCGGAGATTCAGCTGCTGGCCGATCATGAACAGACTGACCTGCACCGCAAACGCCAGCACCAGAAGACCGAGGGAAAGGGGCACCAGGATGGCGTTGAGCTGCTCCACCCAGGGGATGCAGCCGCTCGGACCGCACTCATGGGCCGGTTCTCCCCAGGCTCCGTCGTAATTGTCGACGGCCGGGTTGCTGCCGACCAAGGTGGTGACGATCCGCCAGGGACCGGAGGTTATTGCCCCGGTCTCCGGGTCGATGTGCGCTGGATCAGGGCTCCCGTCGAGGCTTCCCATGATCGCCACCGGTCCGCTGATGAACGCGTCGATCACATAGCACAGCGGGTCGGTGATTCCTCCGCACTGCTGACTGGCGCTACCCGCCTGGGACGAGTCGCTGGCCGAGGTTGAGCTGGGCGACAGAGTGACGCTGGTGGCCAGCGGCCGCGCGGTGACCGCCGCAGGGTCCAACGGAGCTAGCGGGAGTACGACCGAGAGCGGCGTCGCCAACCCCATCGATGCGCCCGCCAGCAGGAGCAGTCGGAGGACGGTGGCCAGCCCTCAGTGGGTGGCGCTGGAGCAGCTGCTGGTGGCGCAGGCGGTGTCGCTGCCTGAGAGACCTTCCACGAAGCTGAGCACCGCTCCCTCGTTGACCAGCAGGAGCACACCCAGAAGAACGGTTGCCAGACCCTGGACCGCGGCAGCGCGGCGCTGGCTGTTGTCCAGAGCAGTCATGTAGCGGATGGCGGCGAAGCTGAGGCAGAGCACCGCGACCGCGCCCAGGGCCAGGCTGGTGACGGTGTGGATCATGTTGTCCAGACCGGCGTCGAAGGTCGCCAGCAGCTCCACCCACCCCCCCGACTTGGTCTTTCGAGCTCCCCGCGGCTCTTACTGCTCTACGTCCGCCTGCTTCCATCGAAGGGGGGAGGCTGCTGCCGACCAGTCATGGTCCGGGTGGGTCCAGTCGCGGAGCGGCCTTCCCGAAGCCGGAGAGGGCGACTTGGCCTCAGGTCCGGTGACGGCCCTGCCCCTCAGAGCGCTGTCTGCGAACCATGGGTGCTGACCGATGACTGCCGGCTGGTCGCCGCCGCGGAGCAGGAGCGCCTGCCGGGGCTTGAGCCGGCGGACGTCGTCGGGATGGAGCAGTGGCTGCGACGCCACCGGCTCACGGCCCCCGCCCTCGGCTCGCCGATGGAGTGTCGAGGTCCCTGCCAGTCGGCTGACTCGTTCCAGCAGTTCCAGCTCGGTGATCCCGGGTAGCAGGAGCTTGCTACGGCAGTTGGACCAAAGGGCGCCCGCGGCGTCGGCGCCATAGGTGGCGGAGATCGAAGCCAGGTCCTGAGCCATCAGGATCATCCGCACTCCCTGGGACCGGCCCAGCTGCACCAAGGCTGGCAGTTCGGGAAGGTTGGTCAGTTGGGTGAACTCATCCAGTACGAAAAGCGCGGGGACCTCAGGCGGGCTGGCGAATAGGCTCCTCCAGCAACAGGAGATCAGAGCCGAGATCAGACCCCGCAGGACCGGGGCGTCATGCGGGGCGACGACGCAATACAGGGTTCGAAGTTCGCCCGATGCAATCCCAGCCGGGTCGAAGTCGCTGGCACCGGTGGCGGCAGCCACCTGGTCCGAGCCGTAGGCGCCGAGCTGAGCGACCAGGGTGGCGACCACGCCCATCGCCGTGCGGTCGCCTCCGCTAAGGGAGCCCTGGATCAGCTTCCGGGCCACCGGATGTCGCACCACTTCGGGGAGTTCCTCGGCAGGGACGACCTGCAGCATCTCCAGAATTCCCGACAGCGAGAGCTGGGCTTCAGAAGCTTCGGCGAGCAGTCCATGCAGCAGCTGGCGCGCTAGGTCGTGCCAGAAGGGCTCGCGCTGCGGAGCCCGACCCATGAGGAAGGTTGCCACCCGAAGGGCATCCTCGGAGCTCTTGATGGCAGCGACCGGGTTCCAGCGTGCGGTGGGCTCCATCAGCGGCGCGAAGACCGCTGCCTCACCGAGTCCCATTCGGTAGGAGAGCGTGGTCCGCGCCAGTTCCCCCTTGGGATCGGTGACGACCAAGGGGCCGGGCCACTCCAAAAGGGCCGGAATCGCCAGAGCCGAGGACTTCCCCGATCCCGTCGGACCCAGCACCAGCAGGTGCTCATCGGAAGGCAACCAGAGGGCACGCCGACGGTGATCGCCAAGGCGGACCCGGGCCCTGGCCGGACCAGGCGATCGGCGCCGCCCGAGAATGTGGTTCGGGTGCCAGTCGCCGCGGAGGGAGCCCAGGTCCCGGCCCCGCGCCCGGCGGGCTCGGCCCAGCGCTCCCGCTCCCACCAGGTGCTTTCGATGCGAACTGATGAGGACGCTGAGGCAGAAGAGCGCAAGCGCGGTCGCGATGGCCACCGCCGGCCAGGGCAGCCAGCCCTCCAACAGGAATTGGTGCGAAGCGCCACTCCCGGCCAGGATGGCCCTTGCGGTTCCAGCCTCTGGGTGATCTTGGTCGAGATGGATTGCCATCGCCAGCAGCGCCATCCCCAGCAATGCAGCGGGAGCCGCGATCGCGCCCAAGCCGGGATCGGGTCTGCTGGCCATACGCAGGTGCAGTCCCCCGGGGACCAAGCGCAGGGCGGACCGGTGCTCGCGACAGCGTTGTCGCGGTCGGTTCCCCAAGCGTTACAGGCCATTGCCGGAACGGTGCAGGAAACTCAGCCAAAGGCGGGTTAGCGCCACCTAGACTGGCCGGGATGCCAAGCCCGGCAGCCTCGAAGGGGGCTTCTTCAAAGCAGCTGTCGGAGCGAGCCATTCTGGTGGCTGACCGCGATGAGGTCACTCGCACGACCACCGCCTCCATCCTCCGCCGGCTGGGGTTCGAGGTGATCGAGGCGGAATCTGCGCGTTCCGCATTGACCCAGGCCCGGCTCGGCCGGTACTCCTGCGCCATCCTCGACCTCAACCTGAACGAGATGAGCGCCTTCGAGCTCTGTCGCCGGCTCCTGGCCAGCAGCAAGTGGAGCTGGACTCCGGTCATCTTCACCAGCGCCCGACAGGCGCGGGTCGACCTCCGGGTCAGCATGCAAGCCGGCGGCTTCGCCTACCTGCCCAAGCCGTTCCGGGCAGACCACCTCATGGCGGTGGTGGGTGACGCCCTGGCCAGCCAGGGCCCGATGCTCCAGGGCAAGCCCAACCGCGAACTGGTCCTGGCTCGAGCCGAGGCGGCCGCGGGCTCAGCCTGAACCTACTGACTCGGAGTCGGGGTCGGCGGAGTCGGGGTCGGCGTCGTCGTCGGAGGCGCTGATGGCGAGGGGCTGGGCGACGGAGAGCTGGTAGGACTGGCGCTGGGGCTGGGCGACGGGCTGGCGGTGCCCAGCGCGTTGGTGCTGGAGCTGGTGCCAGACAGGTAGTAATCGACCTCGCCGTCGATCACCTTGGTCGTCAGCCCGCCCGGCACCGGGTACCAGGTGTCGGCTTGGCCGGCCAGGGCGTCAACGATGAAGTCGTGCCAGAGGGTGGCGCAGCCGCTGATCCCGTTCACGCCGCCCCCGTACATCGGAGAGTCGTTGGCGTTACCGACCCAGTCCGCGACCACAAGGTTGGGAGTCCAGCCCACGGCGGTGTTGTCCAGGAAGTTCGAGGACGTGCCGGTCTTGATCGCCACGGTGTAGCCGGGGACCACCAGCGGGGTGTCGGAGCCGAAGGCGATGAGCCGATTGCTATTGCGCGACAGCATCGTATTCATGATGAAGCTGACCTGAGTCGAGAGCACCCGGCGGGCCACCGGATCGGCGCGGTAGATGACCTTTCCCTGATCGTTGGCGACCTGGAGGACGTAGGTGGTGGGATGGAGCACGCCCTCGGTCGCGTACACGGCTCCGGCCTGGCCCATCTCCCACAACGGCACCGGGTAGGCTCCCAATGTCAGGCTGGGCCCGTAGTAGGAATCGGGCTGGGTCAGCGTGGTGACACCCATGTTTCGCGCGGTGGTCAGGATGTTGGCGATGCCGGTCTTGAGCTCGATCTTGACCGCGGGCACGTTGAGCGAGTTGCCCAGCGCCACCTGCGCCTGAACCACTCCCGCGTAGTGACCCTCATAGTCGACGACCGTATAGGGACCCCCGCCCGGCCCTCCGGTGGGCAGGGTCAGCGGGGCGTCGAGGACGGGCGAGGTCATGGTGATGACGTGGTCTTCGAGAGCCGTCGGGTAGTTGAAGATCTTGAACTCGGAGCCGGGCTGCCTGGGCTGTGACGCCATGTCTATCTGGCCGCCGGGGGCGTTGGCTCCAGCGCCCCCGACCCAGGCCAGCACATCTCCGGTCTTGGGGTCCTCCGCCACCAGGGCGCCATCGGTCATGTGCTGATAGACGCCTTGGGCCACGGTCTGGTCCACCAGCTGCTGGGCCTCGTTGTTGAGAGTGAGGTTGAGGCTGGTCTGAACCCGCAGGCCCATGGTCTTGTAGCCAGGCCCGTAGCGGCTCTCCAACCAGGATTCAACTTCATCTGTGAAGTAGGGCGCTTGATCGAGGGAGCTACCGCCGGGTACGGCCAGAGCCGGCGCCTTGGCCTCGATCGCGGCCGCCGCGGTGGCGCTTAGATCGCCCTGACGCTGCATGGCGGCTACCACCAGGCGCTGGCGCTGGCGTGCCGCGCTCAGGTTGAGGAAGGGATCGAGATAGCTGGGCTCGGGTAGCAGCCCTGCCAGCAGGCTGGCCTGGTTGGCGTCGAGCTGGGAGGCGTGCACCCCAAAGTAGGTGAGCGAGGCCGCCTCAATCCCGGTCGCCCCCTCACCGAAATAGACGTCGTTCAGATACTCGTCCAGGAGCTCCGACCTTGAGAGCTTGGCGGTCAGCTCCTGGCCGTAGAGAATCTCCTTGACCTTGTAGGTGAGGGAGCGGTTGTCGTGGAGGTAGAGGATCTTGGCCAGCTGCTCTGGAATGGTGCTGGCTCCCTGGGAGGCGCTGTGGTGGACCACGTCGTAGAAGGCGGCCTGGATGATCCTTCCCAGGTCAAAGCTGGGAGAGGTCCAGAAGGTATGGTCCTCGATCGCCACAACCGCCCGGCGCATGACCGGCGCGATCTGGTCGTAGGCGACCGGGATCCGGCTGCTGCCATCAGGGTGGATGTCGGCGATCTCGACCCCGCCCTGGCCGTACACCATCGTGTCTCCACCCAGATTGCTCGCCTGAGGCAGGGCTCCGTAGGCTCGAGCCAGGGCGGTCAACGGCACGGCCAGGATGACCAGGGCCGCCACGGCGGCCAGGGCCACGGCCGCCACCATCCGGCGCCAGTCGGTAGTGTGGCTAGGGCTTCGGCGCCGGGTGCGCGGTGGGGGCGGGGAACCGCGGCCGGATTCCCGCCGCGAGTTGGATTCAGCCATAGTCAACGTTTGGGCACGGCGCGCGGTCCAGGGTCATCCGATGAGGGTCGTGACCCGGCCTGGTGGGGAGGCACCTTGCTCGCGCCGTGCCCAGTCAATAGAACGCCAAGCTTCGCATTTGGTTTCTGGCGTCTAGGACTCGATCCTCTGAAGGTGGCAGGCGCGGCGGGACCGAGGCTCCCGGGGCCCGGAGCGGGGTGATGATCCCATGAGCGGCTCGGGCCCGACCAACGAGGCGCAGCCGGCGACCTCGCTTCCGGTCATGCGGCCGACGCCGAGGCGGAACCAGCGTCAGTGGACCCTCTTCCTGGCCGCCTTGGTGGCCCTGCTGATCCTGATCCGAGTGATCGGCAACCACCCCTTCCCCAAGCCTTCCCATCTCGATCCCGCCGCGGCCGTGGCCGGGTACATCACTGCCATTCAGCACAAGGACGTGAGCCAGGTCAGCGGATACCTGGCGCCCAAGCAGAGGGCCCAGGCGGAGTCTCTGCTCAAGGCTCTGGCCCAGCATCGAGCCTCGATCACGGCTCCCACCCTGGGGACGGTGCTGGGAAACAAGGGCAGCGCCACGGTCACCTTCTCGGCCCAGGTCTGCTACCAGCCCAGCGACGGCAAGCAGTACACCTGCTCGCCCATCTCCCAGGCTCCCCTGGGGCTGACCAATGTGATCTCCTGCGTCGAGCTGGACGGTAAGTGGTACACCGCCACCCTGCTCATCCCCAGCTGACGCCCTAGCCTCCGCCTGGAGACTCCAGGCCGGGCACGACCAGGCGCTCAGGGTCGAGCAGTCGGTCCAGTTCGTCGGGCGCTATCTGGGAGCGCTGCAGAGCAACCTCGCGCACCGTCCTGCCGCTCTGGTAGGCCTCATGGGCGATCGCCGCCGCCGCGTCGTACCCGATGGCCGGTACCAGAGCGGTGCAGATCGCCAGTCCCTGCTCCAGGAGTGTCGGCCCCCGGTCGGTGGCGGAGATGCCGTCGACCGCTTGGCCGGCCACGTTCTTGGCGGCTCTGGCCAGGAGCTCGATCTCCTCCAGCAGGTTGTAGGCAACCACCGGCAGCATGACGTTCAACTCCAGGAGTGAACCAGTGGCCCCCGAGAAGGCGATGGTGGCATCGTCGCCCAGCACCTGGGCCACCACCATCAGGGCCGACTCCAAGATGACGGGGTTGACCTTGCCCGGCATGATCGAGGACCCGGGCTGGACCTCGGGTAGGCGCAGTTCCGCAACGCCGGCACGAGGGCCGAAGCTGAGCAGTCGAAGATCGCTGCAGATCTTCTGCAGGGCGATGGCGGCTCCTCGAATCGCACCCGAGGTGAACACGACCGCGTCTAGACTGCTCTGCGCCTGGAAGTGGTCGCCCGACTCCCGCAGCCCGGGGTCGTAGCGCGGAGCCAGGCGGGCGATCACCCGCTTGGCGAACTCGGGGTGGGTGCCGATCCCGGTCCCGACCGCCGTTCCCCCCAGCGCCAGCTCGAGCAGCTGCAGCCGGGCCATGTCGATGCGGGCCAAGGCTCGCTCCACCTGGCCGCGGTAACCCTCGAATTCCTGGCCGATCCGGATCGGAGTCGCATCCTGCAGGTGGGTGCGCCCGGTCTTGATCACCGCCCACAGCCGATCGCGCTGCGCCTCGAGACTGGCCCCCAGCCGCTGCAGGCTGGGAACCAGGTCCTCACGCAGGCCCGCCAAGGCCGCCAGATGGATGGCCGAGGGGAAGACGTCGTTGCTGGACTGGCCCAGGTTGACGTGATCGTTGGGATGGATCCGGCTGCGGGCGCCCCGATCCAGGCCCAGGAGCTCAAGGGCCCGGTTGCCGATCACCTCGTTGGCGTTCATGTTCGACGAGGTGCCGCTGCCGGTCTGGAAGATGTCGACCACGAACTGGTCGTCAAGATCGCCCCGGCTCACCTGGTCGGCGGCCTCAGCGATGGCGGCGCTGAGGTCTGGGGAGAGCAAGCCCAGTTCAGTGTTGACCCGGGCAGCCTCCCGCTTGATGTCACCCAGGGCGGCGATCATGCGCCTGGGCAGTCGGAGCCGGCTGATGGGGAAGTTGGCGACCGCTCGCTGGGTGCTGGCCCCGTAGTAGGCGCTGGCCGGGACCTCCATCTCGCCCATGGAGTCCCGCTCCAGGCGGACCGAGCCCTCGCTCATGACTTCGAGTCTATCGGCTGAGTAGTGAGCGGAGCCTGTCCAGGTGGCCGGTCAAACAGCACGCGGCTGAGGAGGCTGTCTGGCGTTTGTCCGGGCTCCGCCGGACCGTGCTGATACCCCTCGAAGCGGCGCAGGATCAGGCAGATGAGAATCCCCACGGCGGTGATGGCATAGGCAGGTGAGTCGTGGGTGAGCCAGAGCACGAGCGGCAGTCCCGCGAAGGCGATAAGCACACTGATTGCGCTCTTGCGCGCCGCGCCCCCGAGGAGCACCAGGAGGAGGACGAAGCCGATCCCCCACCAGGACCAGAGCGCCACCGCCCCGGTGGCGCTGGCGACCCCTCGGCCTCCGTTGTACTGGAGAAAGATGGGCCAGCCGTTGCCGAGTACGGCGCAGAGCCCGGCCGCCGCGGCAATCCAGGCCGGGGCCCGGAGCAGCAGGGCGCACAGGACTGGGACCAAGCCCTGGCAGAACTGAAGTGGGCCGACCACGGCGGCCGGCAGCAGTCCGACGCTGTGAAAGAGGTTGCTGGTGCCGATCTTTCCGGACCCGACCTGGCGCAGATCGACTCCCGCCAGCCGTCCCACGATCCACCCCACCGGGATCGCGCCGATGACGTAAGCGCCGACGCATACCAGCACAACTCCGAGCGGGGTCGCCACTGGGGCGACGGAGGCCAGCGCGATCACTCCCCCAGCGGGAGATCAGCAACGGCGGCCGCTCCGATCAGTCCAGGACCTGTGTGGAGTGCGATCACCGGCGTGAGGTTTAGCCGCTCCACCTTCTGGTCGCCGAACAGCTCTCGAAGCTGGTGGATCAGTTCAGGGACCGTATCCGGGGCGTCTCCACAGAAGACGGCCAGCCGCACCTTGGTCTCGGGCGCGATCTGCTCCCGTAGTTGCTCCGCCACAGCCTTAAGCGCTCTCTTGGTCCCCCGAACCAGTGCCAGGCGCCGGACGTCTCCGGCGGTGAAGGCGAAGAGCGGTCGAACGTGGAGCAGGTCCCCGCCCAGGCCCGCCAAGGCGGGAACCCGACCGCTGCGGATCAGGTAGCGCATGGTTGCCAGCGTGGCGATCACTCGAGCACTCTCGGCGACCGCCCGAGTGTGGGCGGCCACCTTGTCGCACTCGAGTCCGGCGGCGCAGGCCGCTGCGGCTGCTTCTGCCACCAGGGTGTAGCCCCCGGCGGCGGTGCCGGTGTCGATGATCTCGACTCGCTTCTCCGGGGCCTCGCTGCGGAGCATCTCCGCCGCCACTCGAGCGGAGCGCCCCATGGTCGAGTAACGCTCGGGGATGGTGAGGCAGACGATCTCGGTTATGGAGGTCGCCCGAAATGCCTTGAGGTACTCACCCGGCGAGGGGGAGCTGCTGGTGGGCAGGGGACCAGGGTCACCCAGCCGGGCGTAAAGCTCCTGGCTCGAAATGTCGATTCCGTCGCGCAGGGTCCGACCGTCGATCTCGATCGACATCGGTACCACGTTGATCCATGGCGATTCCCCCAGCGATGGAGGAAGGCAGGCTCCGCTATCCACCACCAGCGCGGTCCGGGCCGTCGTCACCGCCGTGCCAGCGCCGTCAGGCGGATCACGGGATCGCTGTCAGCCAACCTGCTTGACCGAAGGCGTGGCGCTGGCCGGTGCCCGCGCCTTGTCCAGGAGCGCGCCGCTGCCGCCTCGCCCACGCATCAGCCCTCCACATCGGTGTCGTGGATCAGTCGCCGAAGGCGTCGTCTCCGTCATGGCCATCCGAAGTCCTACGGCTGCCCAGCTGAACTGACGTCGCCTGCTGCTCGACGCAGGCATTCGGCGTAGATTCCCAACAGCCGATCCAGCATGGCCGACATCCCATGATGACGCTCCGCCTCCTCACGTGCCATAACCCCTCGGCGCCGCAGCTCGGCCGGCTCCTGCATCAGGAGGTGCAGCAGTTGCGAGACCGAATCGGCCAGGGAGGTGGGATTCAGAGTGGTCGCGACCCCGCCTACCAGGGTCGCCCCTCCCTCCGGGGTGGCCGCGACCGCACAGCCACTGGCCATCGCCTCCAGCAAGGCCAGTGACAGTCCCTCGGCGTTGGAGGGCAGGCAGAAGACATCCACCCCCCGCCAGAAGTCGACCCGCTCCTCGAGTGTGAGCAGCCGTCCCAGGTAGATCACCCGGGGATCGCTCTGGGCGGCCCTGACCCGCTCCACCAGCGCCCCGGCGCCGGCGATGATCAGCCTGGCGTCCGGACCGAGCTCAGCTCCGAGAAAGCCGTCGAGCAGCTGAGGCAGGCCCTTCTCTGGATCCAGCCGCCCGGCGAAGCCGACCACCAAGCTGGCGCCAGCCAGGCGGGTCCGGCGGATCCGGGACGGCCCCGGGCAAAAGACACCGGTGTCGACGGCGTTGGGTAGCACCTCGATCCGGGAGCGCTCGACTCCGACCTCGGCAAGGCGGTCGCGATGCCCCTCCGAAAATACGATCACCCGCTGGTATGCCCGTAGCCGGGGTGCCCAGAAGCGATGCAGCTGACGCATCACCCGAGCCCTGCCGCTGCCCTCGGGACCGAAGGGCAGGTGGAAGGTGACCACCGTGGCAGCCCCCACAGCTCGTGCCTGTTGCCCTATCCAGCCATCCGCCAAGGTAAAGCTGAGCGAGGTGTGAACGAGGTCCGGCCGTACCCTTGCCAGCCAGGAGGACAGCTCGCCGCGGAAGCCGAACCGAGACACGGTGACCGTCTTGAAGCGCCAGGTGGGCCAGCCGAGCCGGTGATCCTCAGGCACCGGAGCGATCAGCCCATCCCGGCTGGCATGGTGGAACCAAACCTCGACACCGCGCCGCCGGAGACCGCCGACCACTTCGGCCGAGTAGGTGGTGAGGCCATCGGCGCGCTCGCCCACCGCATGACCGAACCAGGCCAGGCGTAGGTGGCCCTCGCGCCCGCGATCAGTCGTGGGGGAGGTCAAGCAGGCGGTCCGGGCTGAAGGGGTACCACTGCTCAGGCCAGCGCCGGACTGCCTGCTCGAACACGGGAATCACCTGGCGAAGTGCCTCGGCCGGGTCGGTGTCCGGCGCCACCGCTACCGGCGGAAACAGCTCTACCAGATACCCGCCATTGGGGGTGCGGAGGCTGGTGGCAGCCATCAGGGGAGCGCCGGTGTGGGCTGCGAGCATGGCTGGGGCGGCCGAGAAGAGCGTTCTGTGGTTGAGGAAGTCGACCTCGACCGAGGGGGTGTCCCCGGGGATGTCAGCGACCAAGGCCACCCACTGCCCGGCGCGTAGCTTCTGGAGCATAGTTCGCGGCGATCTAGAGGCCAGAACGACCTCCACCCCGATCTCAGCGCGCGCCCAGATAACCAGGTCGGAGAGGACCTTGCTGCCCTCGTCGGCCATCACCGAGGTGAGGCGAACGTCATGCGCGATCGCCAGCGCCGCGGGAGCATCCCAGCTGCCCTGGTGGATGACCACCAGGATCCCCGGCTTTCCGGCTAGCTGCAGTCCCTCCATGTACCTCTCGTAGCCGTAGACCCTCATCTCCGACAGAACTCGGGCCCGGCTCAGGCGCTGCACGTACAGGAAGTCGATCGCGGTCCGCGCGTACTCCCGGAAGCTAGCGGCTGCCAGCCGGCGAGCTTGTCGTGCGCTCAGCTCGGGGAAGACAGCTCGGAAGTTGCTGATGGTGGCGCGGCGGCGGCCGGCCTGGAGCGCGAAGGTGGCGTTGGCGATCGGGTCCGAGAGCCGGTAGCGGTGCCGACCAAGAGCGCGTACGCCCAGGGCCACCGTGGTAAGCCCGGCCCGGAGGGCCAGCGGTGGCAGCTCGGATCTGGCTGATGGCACCCGGCGATTGTCGCAGCAGCATCTAGATCACCAAGACGAGTGCTGCGGGAGTAGGTTCCCTCTGTGAATCACCTAGCCGCGGAGACCAGTCCCTACCTGCGCCAGCACCGAGATAACCCAGTCGATTGGTATCCCTGGGGCGAGGAGGCCTTCCGCCTGGCACGCCAGCGGGACTGCCCCGTCCTGCTCAGCGTCGGCTACTCCGCCTGCCATTGGTGCCACGTCATGGCCCACGAGAGCTTCGAGGACCCTGAACTGGCCGCCGTTCAGAACCGGCTCTTCGTCAACATAAAGGTCGACCGCGAGGAACGTCCGGACGTCGACCGGGTCTACATGGATGCGCTCCAGGCCCTCACTGGCAGTGGTGGTTGGCCGATGACGGTGTTCCTGCTGCCCGACGCACGGCCCTTCTTCGCCGGCACCTACTTTCCCCCCGAGGACCGCCGGGGCTTGCCCGGCTTCCGCCGGGTGATGGAGATGGCAGCCTCCGCCTATCGAGATCGACGGCAGGAGGTGGTGAGCAGTGCTGAACGGCTGAGCCAGGCCCTGGCCCCAGCACCCTTGGTTCCCCTCGGCTCGCCTGAGGGCGGGATGGCCGGGGTGCTCGCCGACGCCGAGGCGCGACTAATCCGAAACGCAGACCCGGACTTTGGCGGAATCGGGGGGGCTCCGAAGTTTCCCCAATGCGCAGTGCTGGAGTTCCTGCTGTCCCGGGAGGTTCTCAACGGGAGCGTGGCGGCCGGTACCGTGGTTGAGCGCTCCCTTGAGGCGATGGCCGCTGGCGGCCTCCGGGACCAGCTGGGGGAGGGCTTCCACCGGTATAGCGTCGACCAGCGCTGGGCGGTCCCCCACTTCGAGAAGATGCTCTACGACAACGCCCAGCTGGTTCGGCTCTATCTCCATGGCTGGCAGGCCCACCGCAATCCAGCCCACCTGGACGTCGCGCTTCGAACCGCGGACTTCCTTATCAGCCAGCTGGAGCTGCCGGGGGGAGGGTTCGCCGCCAGTCTTGACGCCGACACCGAGCAGGGCGAGGGCGCCTTCTATGCCTGGACTGCCGATGAGCTGGCGGCGGTGGTGGGCGAGGAGCGACTGGGGCTCGCTGAGGCCCTTTTTGGCGGCCCCGGAGAGGCCAGTACCGAGCAGGGGGCCATGGTGCTGCGTGGCGGCGGGGATCCCCAAGTCCTGACCGTCCGCTTCAAGATCGCGCCGGCTGATCTCGGCAAGATCCGCGATTCGATGATCGCAGACCTGAGACAGGTGCGCTCGCAGAGGCCGGCCCCCGGCCGCGACGACAAGCTGATCGTGGGCTGGAACGCGCTGGCGATCACCTCCCTCTCGGAGCTGTCGGTTGCCGCCGACCAACCCCGCTATCTGGATGCGGCCGTGAGGTGTGCTAAGGCGATCCTCGACCGTGCCCGCCTGGATGGCCGGCTCTGTCACCTCTTCGACGGCTCCGCTGCACGCTTCACCGCTACCCTCGACGATCTCGCGGGGATGGGATTGGCGGGGCTGTCACTCCATGAGGCGACCGGAGATGCCAGCTGGTTCGAGTTGTCGTCGGAGTGGGCGCTTCTGGTCGAGGCGGAGTACCGGGACCCCGCCGGCCCGGGTTGGTTCGACACTCCACTCGACCACGACGCCAACCTGGCGCTGCGGCCGCGAAGCCTCGAAGACGGAGCCCAGCCCTCGGGCACCTCTCTCATGGCCGAACTCTGCCTGAAGCTTTACGCCCTGACCGGTGATGGCTCCTGGCGCGACCGGGCGTCGGCGGTTCTGGAGACGTTGTCGAGCGCCGCCGGGCGCTTCCCTTCGGCCTTCGGGGCGCTGCTCACGGTGGCTGCCAGCTCGGAGGCGGGCCAGATCGAGGTGGCCCTGCTGGTTCCAGAGCCTCTTGGATCTCACCTTGCCTTGCTGCGCCAGGTCAGGTCCAAGTGGCGGCCGCAGGTGGCGGTGGGAGTAGGGCGGATTGCCGAGGGCGCCTCAGAAGCCCAGCTAGGCCCTCCCCTGTCGCGCTCCAGACCACTGCTGGCGGGGGTGGCCACCGCCTATGTCTGCCGCGACTTCGCCTGCCGGTTGCCCACCTCAGACGAGGGCGCGATTGAGCGCGAACTGGACGGGGCTGCGATCCCATAGGCTGAGGACCAAGTACGGGCCTGATCGGGCGCGGAGGACAGAGTTGGAGGTGGACGAGGCGGGCGACGGTCAGACCAACAGTTCAGAGAGCCCCCTGGCGGTGGTAACCGGGGCCAGCGCCGGGATCGGTGAGGCCATCTCCCGCCGCCTGGCTGCTGAGGGCTTCCGCCTGCGCCTCGGGGCTCGCCGCGGTGATCTGGTCCAGAACCTTGCCCAAGAGCTGGGTGCCGAGGGCCGGGTGCTCGATGTCAGCGACGAGGAGAGTGTTGCCGACTTCTGCTCCGGGCTGAGCGAGGCGGCGGTCCTAATCAACAACGCCGGGGGCGCCCGCGGCGCCGACCCAGTTGCTGCCGCCGACAGCGCCGACTGGCGCTGGATGTGGGAGGTCAACGTGCTCGGCCTGGTCCAGATGACCCGGGCACTGCTCCCGGCCCTGGAGAGGTCGGGTCGCGGCCACATCGTGAACATCTCTTCCACTGCCGGCTTCGAGGTGTACGAGGGGGGCAGCGGCTACACCAGCGCCAAGCATGCGGTTCACGCCATCACCCAGACCCTGCGCCTGGAGTTGGTTGGTCGGCCGAACCGAGTGACCGAGATCTCCCCCGGGATGGTCGAAACCGACTTCTCCAGGAATCGCTACCCCGGTGAGGAGGAACGAGCCGCGGCCGTGTATCGAGGAGTCACTCCCCTTACCGCGGCCGACATCGCCGACGTGGTGGCCTTTGCCGTGACCAGACCCGCCCACGTCGATCTGGACCAGATCGTGATCCGACCCCTGCAGCAGGCCGCAGCCTACAAGGTGAGCCGGCGCAGCTGAAGAGACAAGGCGGCTGGGATCAGACCTCCACCGGGCGATCGGGATCCTGCGCCCACTCGCTCCAGCCGCCGGGGTAGAGCACGACTCCTCCGATACCAGCCGACTCCAAGGCCAGGATCAGGGCGCAGGCGGTCACACCAGACCCGCAGTAGGCAACCGCCGGCGCGCGATGGCCGGTGGCTTCGGCATTGCGATCGGCGAGCTCCCCACGGGGCAGCACGTAACCGTTGCGATATGCCTCGGTCCAGGGGTGGTTTCGGGCTCCTGGCATGTGGCCGGGACGGGGATCGTAGGGAGAGGGTCCTCCCGCGAACCGATCCCTAGTCCGGGCGTCAACCACCACAGCTCCCGAAGCCAGGAGCTCCGCCGTCTGGTCTGCAGACGCCCAACCCCGGAACGATCTCGCTTCGAAGTCCCCATTCACGGCTGGCTCCGCTCCGCTGCGAAGCTCCCCGACGGAGGCGACCCAGTCCGCGAACCCGCCATCCAGCACCGCTTGCCAGGGGTGTCCCGCAGCCCGCAGCAGCCACCAGGCCCTGGCCGCCGCGCCGGTTCCACCGTCGTACGCCACCACCCGACTGTCCTTCGACACCCCGGCGCGGCGCATGGCCTCACTGAACTGCTCCGGGGCAGGTAGCGGGTGTCGGCCGTCTGGACCCGCAGGGCTGGCAAGGTCCTCGTCGAGATCGACGAAACGGGCGCCGGGAATGTGGCCGGCTAGGTAGCCCTGGGTATCGGCTCCGTCGGTAAGGGTCCAGCGCACGTCGAGGATCCGGATGTCGGGGTCGTCGAGGTGGCCCCGCAGCCAGCCCGATGTCACCAGCGGTCCCGAGGCAATCGCCATAACACCATCATGGCGCGGGTGAGCTCCAGGGGCGAGCTCGCCTCGGAAGGATGGGCGGTGCAGGGATTGGACCGGTTGTGCATCCGGTGCATCCGCCGGACGTCGCTAAGGGTCACTTCCGCCACAAATCGAGATTGCCAGCTGAGACATGTGGTTGGGCGTCATAGGCCCCGCACCCTGCCAAGTAGCCGTCGGTCTCAAGGCCCGGAGATTGACGCACGCCAAACAGGCGACTACGCTGCTGCGAGAAGGGAAGCGCGACACCACGCTCTGGGCCGTGTCGGGGCCGCGCCCACAAAACCTCTGGGGTTGGCTGGATAGCTAGGAGGGCGAGATGACCGTAGACGCCAAGAGGATCGATGCTCTCCAAGAGGAGGGTAGAACCTTCCCCCCGCCCCCGGATTTTTCGGCCCAGGCCAACGCCCAACCTGGGATTTATGACCGCAGTCTTGAGGACTTCTGGACCGAAGAGGGACGCCAACGGATCTCCTGGTTCAAGCCTTTTGACAAGCTCTACGAGTGGAACCCGCCCTATGCCAAGTGGTACCTGGGCGGCCAATTAAACGTCTGCTACAACTGCGTGGATCGCCATGTCGAGGCCGGTTTGGGTTCCAAGGTAGCCTTCTATTGGGAGGGCGAACCCGCCGACGAAAAGCGGACCATCACCTACGCCGATCTCCAGCGTGAGGTGGTGCGATTTGCCAACGGGCTGAAAAAGTTGGGTGTCAAAAAGGGCACTCCGGTAGGCATCTACATGGGCATGTGCCCAGACTTGCCACTCGCGATGTTGGCCTGTACACGGATCGGTGCTCCCTTCACAGTCGTGTTCGGGGGCTTCAGCGCCGAGGCCCTTTCGGGTCGTCTCAACGACATGTCGGCGGAGTTTCTCATCACCCAGGACGAGGGCTGGCGTCGGGGCGCCAAGGTGCCGCTGAAGAAGAACGCAGACGACGCGGTCAAGGCGACGCCTTCAATTCGACGCGTCGTGGTCGCTCGTCGTACCGGCGGTGATGTCAATTTCGAGAGTGGCCGCGACATCTACGTCGACGAAATGATCAAGGGTGAGAGCGATGACCCGGCCAGCTGTCCCTGCGAGCCGATGGACTCCGAAGATCTGCTCTACCTGCTCTACACCAGCGGCACCACGGCCAAGCCCAAGGGGATCATCCACACCACCGCTGGCTACTTGGTGGGGGTTGCCACCACTCACTACTACATCTTCGACATCAAGCCAGAGACGGTTTACTGGTGCGCTGCGGACATCGGCTGGGTAACCGGACACAGCTACATCCTTTTCGGTCCCCTGGCCAACGCCACCACCGGCGTCATCTACGAGGGTGTGCCCAACTTTCCCAACGAGGAGAGGTGGTGGGAGATTGTTGAACGCTACAAGGTAAACGTTCTCTACACCGCGCCCACCACCATCCGCACCCACATGAAGTGGGGCCCGCAGCACGCCCAGAAGCACGACCTAAGCAGTCTGCGGCTGCTGGGGACGGTGGGTGAGCCGATAAATCCCGAGGCGTGGATCTGGTATCGCCAGAACGTGGGTCTAGGGAAGACACCGGTTGTAGATACCTGGTGGCAAACCGAGACCGGCATGATCCTGATCACACCACTGCCAGGAATCACGACCCTTAAGCCGGGGTCGGCGACCAAACCGTTTCCAACCATCGACCCTGCGATCTTCGACGAGCAAGGCAACGAGGTCCCACCCGGACAGGGCGGCTACCTGGTGATTCGCAAACCCTGGCCCGCGATGCTGCGTGGCATTTACGGTGACCCCAAGCGCTACGAGGAAACCTACTGGGGTCGGTTCAAGGGCATCTATTTCGTAGGTGACGGTGCCCGCAAGGACGCCGATGGCGACTACTGGCTGATGGGTCGGATCGACGACGTCATGAACATCTCGGCACACCGCATCTCAACCACCGAGGTTGAGAGTGCTCTGGTCGACCATCCATCGGTGGCCCAGGCGGCCGTCTGTGCCAGAAATGACCCGCAGACCGGACAGGCCATCGTCGCCTTCGTGACCCTAAAGGGCGCCCAAGAAGGATCGGTGGAACTCCTGGCCGAGCTTCGCGATCATGTGGGCAAGAAGATTGGCAAGATTGCGGCGCCCGCCAACATCCTCTTCACGCCCGAGCTACCGATGACTCGGTCGGGAAAGATCATGCGCCGTTTGCTGCGTGACGTCGCGGAGAACCGTCCTCTCGGTGACACCACCACCCTCGCTGATCCTGCGGTGGTGGAGGAGCTGCGGAGCCGGGCAGTTACAGAGGAGGGTAAGGAGAACTAGCAACCACTAGGAATCTCTGACTAGCTCGGATTTTCGTCGTAAAAACCACAGAGGGGTGACAAGAGACCATGGCTAACACCTATTCCGGAGGGACGCCTCCTCCCGCAGGGCCAGAGAATGTCATGCACACAACTGAGGCCCCACATCCGATCGCCGATCCAGCCCCGCTCGGGTTGGCGGGATTCGCCTTCACCACCCTGATGCTGTCGTTCATCAACGCCGGCATCATCGGCGTAGGGGCGACGGCTGCGGTGCTGCCCATGGCCGCAGCCTACGGCGGCGGCGCGCAACTGCTAGCGGGCATGTGGGCGTTCCGCCGAGGCAACACCTTTGCAGCTACTGCATTTACCTCTTACGGAGCCTTCTGGTTCAGCTACTACCTGTTGATCGGTGTTTGGATAAAGGGAGTGGCCCCGGCCACGGCCGGCCCGATCGTGGGCCTGTACCTGTTTGGATGGGCGATCTTCACCGCCTACATGTTCATTGCCTCGCTGCATGCAGCCCGTGCGGTGCAGGTGGTGTTCGCCCTACTGACAATCACCTTCTTCTTCTTGGCGATAGGCTTCTGGAATTGGTTCGGGGCTGGAGTAACCCTCGGGCACATCGGTGGTTACGTCGGGATTCTCACTGCAATCGCGGCTGCGTACACGTCTTTCGCCGACGTGCTCAACGCCACCGCGCGCCGGGTCATCCTGCCCACCAGCTAGATAGTCTGCCCAACGATGCAGAGCCCGGGTCCGGTTGGACCCGGGCTCTTTTCTTGTCAGTCAGGGTGCGGCAGTGGGACCGGGAAGGGTGGCCGCGGGTAGGGCGGCGCTGGGGTGCCCGTCCACGCCACGCCAGAGTGGTACCAGCACCAGCGAGGCCAGCCACATAGCGGCTGCGGTGGCTATGAACGGCAGGGCGATGGAGATTCCGAACAGGGCGCCGGCAGCCAGGGACGCCACTGCGGCAGCGCCGACCTGCGCCGATCCATACAAGCCTTGGACCCTGCCCATCTGACTGGGATGGACCCGCCGGGAAAGCATCGCCAGTCGAGCCGGAGTGCCGGTGACGGTGAAGATGCCCTCGAAGATTCCCAAGCCGATCAACCAGGCCACGCTGGGAATAAACGGATAAGTGATTGCGAAACAACCTGCAGCCAAGGAGCTGACACCGATGAGCCAGCGGTTGTCCATGTGGTCCGCCAGCCATCCCGCAGGCCAGGACCCCAGCGTGAAAGGGAGTGCGAACAGGGTGAACGACAGCCCGATCTCCAAATCGGTGGCGTGACGCGCATGCATCAAGAGACTCCAGACCGTGTCGTACATGCCGATGAGAATCCCCACCGCAGTCGAGGCGATGGTGACTCCGACGATGATCGGATCGCGCCATAGCGACAGGGTCGGTCTATCGGCCTCAGGGGAGAGCACGGTGGGTCTGAGCCATGGCAGGCTGATGGCAATCACCCCCGCAACCACCAGCGCTGTGAATGCGGAGGCCAGAAAGGTTGCCGCCAAGGAGATCTGGAACAGAGACGCCCCTATCAGCGGCCCCGCGATCGTGCCACCCATGTTGGCTGCGGTCAGCGACCCGTAGGCGCGACCCCGGCGCTCGACGGGCACGAAGTCCGCGACCGCTGCCATCGCCAAGAGAGTCGCCGCGCCTGCCGCAGCCCCCTGGACGGCGCGCAGGATGATGAACCAGACTGGAGACGGGGAGACCGCGAAGGCAGCCGTGGCAGCGGCATAGATCAGCTGTGCCACTAAGATCGGCCCCTTGCGCCCGATCCTGTCAGAGAGCTTGCCCACCGGGTAGCGAACTGCCAACCCGGCAGCCCAGAAGACCGCGGTAACCACTCCCACCTCGGCGAAGGACGCGCCGGCGTGTCGCACGAATAGAGGGAGAATCGGCAGGATCATGGTCGCCCCGAGTGCGTCGGCGGCCGTCGCCGCGACCAACCCCCAGAGGGCGACGCGAGCGCGGCGAGGATCGAGCGATGGGGAGCTCAAGGTGCCACCAGACGCAGGTCCATCGGTGCGGGTTTGGTCGGGGCTGGACCGGCCACCGTCCAAGCGCAGCTAAAGACACGAAGGTCGATGCTCAAGGGGGTGCCAACTGCGCGAGTTCCCTAGAATACGACTTGCACACGGAGGTGTCCCTAATGACCACAGCAGGTGAGATCGCGATCGTTCTCGGCATGCTGACACTCCTCGGCGGTGGGTCCTTGATCGCCTGGATCTTCCTGTTCCGCTATGCCGCCAAGACCGAGAGGGAAGCGTCTGCCTCCAGCGCACCGGCGTCGCATGCGGGTGACCACGCCTGACTCAATCACCGGAGGCAGAGATGAACGCGACCGAAGCGACCAGGGCGCCCGGACCGATCTTGGCGCCGCCCGGACTTGAGGGGGTCGCCGTCGCTGAGACGACCATTGGTGACGTCCGAGGCGAGGAGGGATTCTTCCACTACCGCGGTTACAACGCCGCCGAACTTGCCCGGGAGTGTTCATTCGAGCAGGTCTGGCATCTGCTCATAGAGGGCGAACTACCGACTCCGGATCAGACCAGGAAGTTCCGCGCAGATTCAATCCTGCTACGGGAACTTCCTGAGCAAGTGTTCAATCTTCTGCCCGCGATCGCCAACATCAAGCCGTTTGTACCCTTGGATGCGCTGCGTACGGCTATCTCGCTAGTTGCCAGCGCAACCGGACTGCGACCGACCATGGACATCTCTGCCGAGGAGGTCCGCCAACAGGCGGTACGCATGACCGCGGTGGCACCGGTACTGCTGATGGCCATGTACCGAGCCAACCGAGGACTCGAGCCAGTGGCTCCGGATCCGGAACTTGGTTACGCGGCCGCGTACCTGCAGATGCTGACCGGAAAGCGTCCCGACGACGAGCATTCGCGTGCGGTGGAAAAGTACCTGATTCTCACGATGGACCATGGATTCAATGCGTCGACGTTCACCGCTCGGGTGATCGCATCCACCGGGGCTGACCTGGGCTCGGCGTTGGTTGGTGCAATCGGGGCGCTGTCAGGACCCCTGCACGGAGGGGCACCGTCACGAGCGCTTCAAACTCTCGACGAAATCGGCACCGCCGATCGAGCCTACGACTACCTTCGCGAGAAGGTGGCGTCGGGGGAGCGCCTCATGGGCTTTGGGCACCGGGTCTACAAGACCGATGACCCAAGATCGACGTTGCTGCGAGAGGTGGCGCTAGAACTGGGCGGGGAGCAGGCCGACCTGGCCCAGCACGTTGAGCAGACGGCACTCCAGGTCCTCAACGAATTGAAGCCGGGCCGCAGGCTCTACACCAACGTCGAGTTTTACGCGGGCGTGGTGATGAACACTGCCGGCATTCCCCGCGACATGTTCACTCCCACTTTCGCCTGCAGCCGGACGGTGGGATGGACGGCTGCCATTTGCGAACAGGCTGGTCACAATCGTCTGATCCGTCCCTCCGCCATCTACGTCGGGCCTCCGCCTCCTCAGCCCCTGCCCCAAGGCTACCAATACGTCTGAATCCGGAGCAGCCCCGCAGGGCGGACGAACCTTTCGCGGTCCGCCGCCCCCGGGGAGGAACTACTTCTGAACTTTGGTCAGTCGCGGATCAACTGGCCGCGAAGCCCAGGTCGAGAACTCGCAGCGCCACATGCAGGTCGAAGACGCTGCGACCACCAGCCACCACGATCTCGCCGTCAGCGATAGTGCCTGGGTTTTCCGAGGTCGGCTTGACACCTAGGCCGTGATACAGCCAGCCCTTGGTGCGGTGGGCCAGGGTGATGGTCACGTCGGTGCCATCAGGCTCCTTCAGCACCAGCTGGCCAGCGCCCAAGGGGCCGCCGCTGGAGCTATCCGAAACCACCTCACCGACAACGCGGAAACGAGGGAACTTCAGGATTGCCGGGGAATTTACGATCGAAGATGCGCTCGGCGTGGGGGTCGATGACGCGCTGCTGCTGGGGGTGGGAGTCGCGCTAGGAGTTGCAGTGCTGCTGGCGCTGGGAGTCGGGCTGGGCGTGGCCGCGAAAACGGCTGTCGCCCCGCCGGCGACGGCAAATCCCAGCCCTGCGGCTACGGCTAATCCTCGAATGACGATCCTACGCATGTTTTTGCCTCCTTCTTGGCGGACAGCCCAGTTGACCGCCGCCGTGTGGTGTCGCGTTACCACCCGAGGCTAGACGACACCCGGAGTCCTAACCTGAGACGACCCTGAGAACGCCCGCCGGCTGCTCGCCGCCTAGCGCCACCCCTGCTGCAGCGCGGCGAACTGCTCGGCGCTCAAGCGCAGTTCCTCTTCGCCAAGATCGCGCAGTGGGCCCTGGGGCAGACGCTCGCGGCTGCTGAGGTCGAGGGCTGCGGGGTTCACATAGAGCAGACCGGTGACAACCTCGCCGCTCTGCCGGCCCTCGTCGATGACTCGCAGCGCCTCGAGGCGATCTTGGGGATTGTGCTCTCGGCCCAGTTTGCGCAGCCGCAGGTGCGAGCCATCGTGCAGCTCCACCTCGGCCGAGGTTCCTTCCGCGTACTCCACCTCAACCTCGGCTTGCTGCGGAATGAAATCCAGCTCTTGGAGGATGAGTTCGTGCTCCTTCACGTACTGGTAGCTCTTGGTTGAGCCCTCGTGATCGTTGAAGGTGACGCAAGGGCTGATGACGTCGAGCACCGCGGTACCGCGGTGGGAAAGAGCCGCCCGCAGCAGCGGCACCAATTGCTGGCCATCCCCAGAGAAGCTTCGAGCTACAAACGAGGCACCCAGCTGCACCGCCAGTCCCGCGATGTCGATGGTCTCCAACTCGTTAACCGTGCCCTTGCGCTGCACCGAGCCCAGGTCGGCGGTCGCCGAGAACTGTCCCTTGGTGAGTCCGTAGACTCCGTTGTCCTCAACCACGTAGGTGCAGTCGACGTTGCGACGTACCAGATGGCAGAACTGTCCTAACCCGATGCTGGCGGTATCGCCATCACCACTGATGCCGATCAGCAGCAGCTCCCGATCGGCGACCGCGGCTCCGGTGGTGACCGCGGGCATGCGACCGTGCACCGCGTTGAAGGCGTGGGAGCGCTCCACAAAATAGGCGGTCGCTTTTGAGGAGCACCCGATCCCGCTCATCTTGGCCAGGCGGTAGGGATTGACTCCGTGGTCGTAGAGCGCTTTGACGATGTGATTGGTGATGGAGTTGTGGCCGCACCCGGCGCACAGGGTGGTGGCCAGCCCCTTGTAGTCATCCCTGGTGAGTCCCAGGGAGTTGGTCTTGACCGTTACCGCACTCATGGGTGCACGGCCTCGGCTACCGGTTGCAGACCGGCGGCCGAACGCGGAGCGATGTCCTCAAACCGACGCATCGCGTCGACCAGGTCGGCTGCGAACAGTGGCATGCCGTCGTAGTGGCGAACCGACCTTAACCGGCCGGCCAGCTCTGCGCCCAGCTCGACCTGAAGGATCTGCAGCATCTGTCCGTCGCGGTTCTGCTCCACGACATAGACACGCTCATGGCCGGCCACGAAATCAGCCACGGGTTGGGCGGTTGGAAGCGCCCGCAGGCGCAGATAGTCGGTCTCCAGGCCATCCTCAGCGAGAATGGCCCGAGCCTCGATGACGGCGTGATGTGAGCTGCCGTAGGCGATGACGCCGACCTTGGCCGTGGAACCCTCAACCAGAGGCGCGGGGAGCAGCTCGCGGCCGTTCTCGAGCTTGCGGGCCAGACGGTCCATCACCCGCGCATAGGTCTGCTCGTTCTCGCTGTAACGCGCGCCCTCGTCGTGCCCCGATCCCCTGGTGAAGTAGGCGGCTAGGGGGTGTTCGGTGCCGGGTAGCGTGCGCCAGGTCACTCCGTCTCCGTCGACGTCGCGGTAGCGCTCGAAGCGCTGCATCTTGTCCAGCTCTTGCCTGCGGAGCACCTTGCCGCGTTTGAAGCCGTGCTCGGGATAAGGAAGCGCATCCGTCATCCAGAGGTTCATGCCCAGGTCGAGGTCGGAGAGGACGAAGACCGGCGTCTGGAGCTGGTCGGCCAGGTCGAATGCCAGTTGCAGGAACTCGTAGCACTCGAGCACCGTGCCCGGCAGGAGCACCGGATGGCGGGTGTCGCCGTGGGAGAGCGTATAGGCGAAGCTGATGTCGCCTTGCATGGTCCGGGTGGGAAGGCCGGTGGACGGCCCCACCCGTTGGATGTCCACGAACACTCCGGGGATCTCGGCGTAGTAGCCGAGACCGACGAACTCAGCCATCAGCGAGATCCCCGGCCCCGAGGTCGTGGTCATGGCTCGGGCTCCGGCCCAGCCCGCGCCCAGGACCATCCCGGCGGCCGCCAACTCATCCTCCGCCTGGATGGTGGCGATGCGGCGCTCACCGGTCTCGGGATCGACGCGGTAGCGATCAGCCAGCCCGATCAGGTGTTCAGCCAGCGAGGAACTGGGGGTGATCGGGTACCAGGCCAGCACCGTGCAGCCCCCCATGATCGCCCCCAGCGCCGCCGCCTGGTTGCCCTCCAGCAGGAGCTGCCCGGCGGTGGCGTCCAAAGGCCGAAGCTGGAGGGAGTCGGTCTTGGTCAGATTGCTCCGAAAGTAGTCGCGGCCCAGCTCGATGGCCGCCCGGTTGGCTGCGAGCGCCTTGGGCTTGGAATGAAACTGCTGGGTCAGGGCCTGCTCCAGGGCGGACTCGGGGATCCCGAGGACCTCGGCCACCACGCCGACGTAGATCATGTTGGTGAGGTACTTGCGGAGATCCGCGTCGGGAACTGAGTCCTTGGCCAACTTGGCGAAGGGCACCGGGTAGAGGTGAGGGGGTACCCCCTCATCCAGTTCCGGGGGACCGTAAGCCTCCTCGTAGACCAGCACCCCCCCAGGCTCCAGGCGGGCGAGGTCCGCCTGGAAGGTGGCTCGGTCCATGGCCACCAGGAGGTCGGCCCGGCGCCTGCCCGCCCGGTATCCGGCCGAGTTGGCGCGAAGGAAGAACCAGGTGGGCAGGCCCTCGATGTTCGAGGGGAAGAGATTCTTGGGGGCGACAGGGATCCCCATCGCGAACACGGCCCGCGCCAGCACCAGGTTGGCGGACTGGCTTCCCGACCCGTTGACGGTCGAAGCCACCAGGTTCAGATCGACAGAACCTTGCTCCGTGAGGATTGCCTCCTAGTTGTCGCACGCCAAACCCTGACCGGCCCCATCGTAGCCTGTGCCGGCTGCGATCACTTCGCGATCTGTGTCGGTGGGTCGCCTCCGGACCTGAGAGCATGGGCCGATGGCGGGTCGGGTCCTGGTCGGAACTTGCAATTGGAGCGACCACCAGGGCTTCTATCCCCAGGGCTTGCCCGCCACCGCACGACTCGCCTACTACGCTCGTTTCTTCAGCCTGGTCGAGGTCGACAGCACTTTCTACGGCATCCCCCCGCCCAACCGGACTGCCAACTGGGCGGCAAGCACTCCCGACGACTTTTTCTTCAACGTCAAGGCCTACCGATCGATGACCTACCACGAGCGTGAGGGTGGGGTGCCCCGCGATCCAACCGAGGACGAGGAGAGCCAGTTCGCCGACTGCCTGGCACCGCTAAGGGCGAGCGGCAAGCTGAGGGCTGTGCACTACCAGTTCCCGCCCTGGTTCGGATGGTCCCCACTGGATCTCGATCGCCTCTCGCGGTTGCGGGATCACCACCCCGACGACCTGCTGGTGGTGGAGCTGCGCAACCGGAGCTGGGCGGAGGCGGAGCGCTGGCTCCAGGTGGTTGACCTTCTGCGTGAGTCCCAGATCGCTCTGTGCATCGTCGATGAGCCCCAGCTGGGCACGGGATCATTCCCGCGCCTGGTGGAGGTAACCGATCCCCGGCTGGCGGTGGTCCGCTATCACGGTCGCAACGCTCGATCCTGGTACACACAGGGCAAGACCTCGGGGGACCGATTCAACTACCTCTACAACCGCGAAGAGTTGGAGCAATGGGTGCCCGACATCAGACGGCTCAGTGAGCGGGTGGATGAGGTCCACCTGCTCTTCAACAACAACCGGTCCAACTACGCGGTGCTCAACGGTCTCGAGATGGCCGAGATCCTCGGCCAGAACCTCCCCGACGGGCGCCCGGCGCGCCCGGAGGAGATCGAGGCTGAGGTGGTGGAGCCGCCGCTGCCACTGGAGCCCCGAGGCTGAGGTGGCTCTCGATCTCAACCCCGATCACCTGCTGCACGCCTACGGCTACGTCGCGATCTTCGCCGCCCCGCTGGTCGAGAGCACCGGGATCCCGTTTCCGGGCGAGACCCTGCTGGTGGCGGGCGCCGTCTACGCCGCCGTCACCGGGCGGCTGAACCTGGCTGGGATCGTGGCGGCTGCCGCTGCCGGCGCGATCTTGGGAGACAACCTTGGCTACGGCATCGGCCGGGCCGCGGGGACCCGTCTCTTGGAGCGCTTCGGGGGCTGGATTCGTCTCAGTCCCGACCGGCTCCAGTTGCTGCGGCGATTCTTTGTCCGGCGGGGCGCGCTAGCAGTCTTCGTGGCCAGATTCATAGTCGTGCTCCGCACCTTCGGAGCTCTCGTGGCCGGAGCGGCCCAGATGCCCTATCGAAAATTCCTGCTCTTCAGCGCCCTTGGAGGAGCCGCCTGGGCCACCGCTTACGGGCTCCTCGGCTTTGAGCTCGGTCGCGCCTACAACCGTTTCGGTGGGACGGTGAGCTGGGTCAGCATCGGGGCGGGGATCGCATTGCTGCTGCTCACGGCGCTGGCCCTTGTGCTGGCCCGCCACCGGCTGGAGCGCTGGGCGCTCGGAGACGAGGGCGGGTCTGGCTAGGAAGCCTTGCGACGGCGAGCGGTCGGCAGCAACCGTCCCGCCACCTGGACGCCAGCCCGGTTTCTCGAGTAGTGAAAGAGGTCAGCGGCTCGGCGCAGGGCCAGCATCTCGATTTCCGTCAGCTGCAGCTCGGCCGCCTCGACATTGGACTCCAGCTGAGCGATTGACTTGGCTCCAGGGATGGCGATGACCTGGGGCTGGGCCAGAACGTAGGCTAGCGCCACCTGTGAGGAGCTGCAGTGGTGGGCGTCAGCGACCTCACGCAGAGTGTTCAGAAGCGGCTGCATGGCCGTCAGCGCCAGATCTGTGAAAAGAGCGTTGGCGCGACGGAGATCCCGGGGAGCTTGACCGGGGTGGTACCTGCCGGTGAGCGCCCCTTGGGCCAGGGGGCTGTAGGCGATGACCAGCCGCGACTTCGCCTTGGCGTACTCGAGGAGGCCGGACTCAGGGCGGCGCTGCAAGAGGTTGTAGCGCACCTGGTTGGAGATCACCGGCTGGCCCAGGTCGGCCTCGGCCGCGATCCAGCGCTTGAGGGAGAAGTTGCTTACCCCGGCATAGCGGGTGAGGCCGAGTCCCAGGATGCGGCGCATCCCTTCCATCTGGAGTGCGAGCGGGACCACGGGGTTGGGCCAGTGGATCTGGTAGAGGTCCACCAGCGGGACCTGGAGCCGATCCAGACTGCGGCCGCAGTGGGCGACCATTACCCGAGGGAGGGGCAAGATGGGGAGGAACTTGGTGGCCAGGAAGCGGTCTCCCTGCCAGGAGCTGAGCGCGGAGCCGACCAGCATCTCGCTGCGGCCGGACCCGTACAGCTCGGCGGTGTCGAAAACGGTTACCCCCAGTTCAAGAGCCCGCTGCAGCACCGCCAGCGATTCCGCGTGCGAGTACTCGCTTCCGTAGCCCCACTGCTTCTCGCCGAACTGCCAACAGCCCAGCCCCACCACCGAGAGCCGGCGGCCGTCCAGATCGAGATAGCGCACTTCTGGATTATGGCCCCGGGTCAGGGCGCGCCCGACCCGCGAGTGCTACCCTCGCGGCGGCGGGCATGGCGCTCAGACGGTGGGGAGAAGATGGGCACTGCGTTGGCGGCCTGCGTGCTGGGGGCGGTCTTCTCGGCCGTGGTCTGGGCGCGCTGGTGGCGCTCCCGCCGGCCAGCGTTTGCCGCCTGGGGGACGGGGCTGGGCATCTTCGCAGCGGCGGCGCTGACTCAGGCCTTGGGACAGGCCAACGGTTTCTCGGTGCCACTGTTCCGGGCTTTCTACTTGCTCGGTGGCGTGCTCGGGGTGATCTATCTGGCTCTGGGTACGGCCTTCCTCTTGGCTCCGGCCAAGGTGGCCCGAGCCAGTGCCGCGGTCCTGGTCTTGCTCACCGTGTTGCTGGCGGTGGATATGGCGGTGGTGCCGGTCAACGCCGCCAAGCTTCACACCAGCGCCGGGGTCCTGGGCGGTGCCCTGGTCGGCCATGGCACGCCGATCTTCGTGGCCGCGGTCGTCTTCAATATCCTCGGGACCTTGGTCTTGGCCGGAGGCTCGGCGTATTCCGCGATCGCCTTCATTCGCTCCCGGGCCACCATCGACAGGGTCGTGTGCAACGTGCTCCTCACCATCGGCGCGCTGGTGGTGGCACTGGGTTTCTCGCTGGCCAAGACGGTGGGCGGGAGCCTGACCGAACTTGGAGCCGCCGAGGCGGTCGGGGCCGCGATCATGTTCGCCGGATTCCTCAGCCTGGGCCGCTTCGGCGCGCCCCAGCCTTCTCGAGCCCCGGTGGTGGCCAGCGCCGCCGCTGAGGACTAGCTTCCGGGGAGAGCCTTCCGGCAGCCTCCAGGCGGTGTCTGTCCGCGTCAGTTAGCCATCTTCGTTACAAGGTGAGCGCCGGCCCACGGAACTGGCCAGTCTCCTAGTCCCGCCTGCCGTTGCAGGGTGTCAAGGGTTGCGCGCACAACCTTCACCGCTATGTGGCAGGTAGTGAAGGGAGCTCGGGTCACAGTCAGTTGGAGCGCCTGATGGCGTCGCTGACGCCCGACTTGACGAGGAGAGCAATGCCCGCGATGAGCATGGTGCCCAGCAGGTGGCGCGAAGGCCTAAGGCCGCCTGCGGGATTACTGGCCAGTGTCCAGTGGGTGCTCCTCGCCATCGCCCTGATCGCCCTCTCGCTGGCCCTTCTCATCATCAGTTTCGAGTCTGGCGCCCCCTACCAGGTCAAGATCTGTGCCTTCGTCGCCATCGGCTGGCTGGTGCTCTGGCTGCTGTCCGGTTACCGGCTGGGACGGTTTCCGCTCTGGACCGACCTGCTGGCGATCTTCGCCCTCTTCGTGGTCGGGGTGGGGTCGTGGCAATCCGGTGGCGAACTGGGGGTGCTCTATGCGGCGCTCTACTTCCGAGCCTTCTACGCCAGCCCCGAGGGTTCGATAGGGGTCGCGGCCGGGTTCATGGCCGCCAACCTGGCAGCGGTCGGGGTGGTGGCGGGCAGCACTCACGCCGCCGGCGCCCTGGAGCGCGCCTTCACCGGGATCCTGGCGCTGGCCATGGTGGCGGTCATGATGCAGCTGCTGCGCTCGGTGATAGCTCGCCGACAGGTGGCCTCCAGGCAGGAGCGCACCCTTCGCCAGGCCGCCATCGAGCTGGTGGCGGCAAGCACCCCCACGGCGGTCTACCGGGCGGTGCAGCGGGTGGCGGGCGAGGTGGTGGGCGGACCCGGCAAGGTCCAGGTCTCGCTGGCCATGCTCGATGGACTCGAGTTCCGGATCATCTCCTCGGACCGCTCCCTGGATCGCCCCGCCCTGGAGACCCGTATCCGGGCAGACAAGCTGGTCTCGGGGGTAGTCGATGTCCTCCTCGGCATCCAGCCCGTGAACGGTAGCCTGCCCGCTCGCCAGCAGCTGCTGGAGGTGCTGCGCATATCTCCCGGGCTGACCCAGCTTCACGTCATACCCCTGCTCACCGATGGCCAGCCCCGGGGTGGATTCGCGATCGCCACCGCCGGTCCGGTCCTGAGGGAGCAGAGCGAGCTCCTCGAGATCCTGGCCGACGAGTGTTCCCTGGCGTTAAGCCGGGCGGCGATCTCGGACGATCTCCGTCGCAGTGAGGGCCGATTTCGCTCTCTGGTCCAGAACTCCTCGGACCTGATCATGGCGATCGGAGAGGACGAGGAGTTCAGCTACGTCAGCCCCTCGGTCGAGGCGCTCTTGGGACGGCGGTTGCCCTCTGAGCGGGACTTCAACCTGGCCGGAATCCTCCACCCCAACGATCGCGAGCGGGTGGCGCTGGCGCTGGAGGAGACCCGCGCCCAGCGCGGTCCCGGGCGCAGGCTGGAGTGCCGGGTCCTCCACCACGACGGCAGCTGGAGGACCCTTGAGGTCTACCTCACCAACCTGCTCCACGACACCTACGTCCGGGCCGTGGTGGTGACCGGCCGGGACATCACCGAGCGCCGCGAACTCGAGGACCAGCTCCGCCACCAGGCCTTGCACGACCCCCTGACCGGCCTCGCCAACCGGGCCTTGCTGAGGGACCGGCTTGAGCACGCACTCCGCGCCCGACGGGACGGCCGCTCCACCCTGGGCCTGCTCTCGATCGACCTCGACAACTTCAAGACCATCAACGACAGCTACGGCCACGCCGTCGGCGACATCGTCCTTCTCGAGGTCACCCGTCGGATCGCCGAATGCCTTCGCCCGGCCGACACCTGCGCGCGCTTGGGCGGGGACGAGTTCGCGGTCCTGGTCGAGAAGGTGGCGGGCACCCAGGTGGTGACCGCGATCGCCGACCGCATCGGCGAGATGGTGGCCCAGCCAATCCTCGCCTCCGACGGGTTGGAGGTGACGGTGGGCGCCAGCATCGGCATGATCACCACCAAGTACGCCACCGCCGACGCCGAGGCCATCCTCCGCGATGCCGACATCGCCCTCTACCAGGCCAAGGCCGAGGGCAAGGGCCGGGTAGTCGAGTTCCACCCCCTCCTGCACCAGCAGGCGGTGCAGCGGATGCATGTCGAGACCGGGCTGCGGCGCGCTCTCGACCGGGGCGAGATGAAGCTGCTCTACCAGCCCATCTTGACCGGCGTCGAGCACCGCCTGGTCGGCGTCGAGGCGCTCCTCCGCTGGCAGGACCCCGACCGCAGCGAGATCGTGTCCCCCGACGACTTCATCGAGATCGCGGAGGCGACCGGCATGATCGTGCCGATCGGGAGGTGGGTCCTCTATGAATCCTGCCGGCAGGTTGGGGAATGGCGCCGCGGCCACCCCGAGATGCCGCACCTGCGGCTCTCGGTCAACGTCTCGGCTCGTCAACTGCAGCAGGCCAGCCTGGTGGAGGACGTCCGCGGTGCGATCTCCAGCTCGGGCCTTGATCCCCACCAGCTGATCCTCGAAGTCACCGAGAGCACCATCGTCAAGGACGTCCAGCACGCCTCGACCCAGCTGCGAGCGCTGCGGGCGACCGGGGTCAGGATCGCCATCGACGACTTCGGCACCGGCCAGTCATCACTGGCCCAGTTGCAACACCTGCCGGTGGACGAGCTCAAGATCGACCGCTCCTTCATGAAGAAGCTCACCGACGGCCCGGCGGGAGCGGCGGTCGCGGAGAGCGTGGTCAACCTGGGCAAGGCGCTCTCGCTGACCGTGGTGGTGGAGGGGGTGGAGACGGCCGAGCAGGTTGCCCTGCTGGAGGCGATGAGCAGCGATCCCATGCTTCAGGGCTTCTTCTTCGCCGAGCCCCTCGAGCCTCACCAGGTTGAGGCTCTGATCGCCGTCGAGACCGCCCTGGCGGCCCCGGTGGTGGTCAAGCCCAAGACTCCGGCCAAGCGCGGCCCCAAGTCGCCATCCAGCCGCCCCAGCCGCAGCCCTGCCGCGGCGGTCGTGCCCACCGTCCTGTCCCGCTCCCGGCGTCGCGCCCGCCGACCCGAGCCCGGCTGACCCGCGGCGGGCAGGCCGCCGCCCGGTCGGACGCTCCATCTCGATCCGCTACTTCTTGGCCAGTCGGCGCTGGCGCAGCGTGGCTTCGGTAGCCTCCGCGGCGAGCTCCACCAGTTCCTTGGGTACGGCTGCGGGGCGGCCGTCGCTGGCCCTCACCCACACCCACTCGGTGAAGATCTCGGCCATCAGGGTGTGGTCGGGAAGCCGGATGATGGTGGTGCGGCGCTGGCCACGGGTGCCCCGCACCAGCTCGACCCGGACGGTGAGCTCGAGCTCGTCACCGGCGCGGGCCGGGCTGTGATAGGTGATCTCGTTGCGACGGATCACCCAGGCCCCGCCCTTGGCGTCGGCCCATTTCTGGCCGAAGCCACTGAGCTCGGAGTGACGGGCAGCCAACTCTTCCGCGTAGTTCAGGTAGACGGCGTTGTTGACGTGCCCCTGGCGATCAACCTCGTACTGGCGGACCGGCCATCTGGCCGTGAACGTGAGTGGGTCCTGGGCCACCAAGCAATTATCAGATTCACCTCAGCCTGGCCCTGCCTGCGGCTCGTCGATGGTCCGATCCCTATACTCGCCCCGGGAGCGCTGCTCCCAGCTAGGGGTGCGCCGGCAGGGCGCTGAGAGGCACGGAGCCAACCCTGATGACCGGATCTGGTTAGTACCAGCGTCGGGAAGCCTCGACCTGCCGAGCCCCTCGCCGCTGGCATGGTCTTGAGGAAGGCGGAGATGGCAGATGTTCGGCCTGACGATGAGTTCCTCAGGATCGAGCTGCGTGGTCTGGAGCCGGTGCCCCCCGAGCGCCGCCACGGCCGGCCTCGCGAGCTCTTCTTCATCTGGGCGGGAGCCCTGTCGGACTTCTTCTCCCTGTTCGCCGGAGCCCTGCTGGTCTCTGCCGCCGGCCTGGGGTTCTGGGACTCAGCGCTCGTCCTGATCACCGGCGCCGTCGCCGGCTCCGCGTTCCTGGGACTCCTGAGCATCACCGGGGTGCGCTCGGGGGCTCCTCAGATCGTGCAATCACGGATGGTCTTCGGCCGTCGGGGAGCGGCCGTCGGCGGTCTCCTGACCATGCTGATCGCGATTGGCTGGTTCGCCTACGACTGCGCCATCGCCGTGACCACCACCAAGGCGCTGCCCATCCTCCACTCCGCGCCCGCCAGCGTCGAGCCCCTGCTGCTGGTGGCCATAACTGCGGTCTCCTTTCTGGTGGCCGTTTACGGCCACCGCACGATTTCGGTCTTCCAGCACATCCAGGTCCCCGCCTTCCTGCTGGTCTGTGGAGTGCTGGCCCTCTTCAGCTTCCCCCACTGGGACCTCCTGCTTCAGAGCCGGCTGGCGCCCGGACCCCACCTGGCGGCGATGGCCCTGGGCTTCACTCTCACCTTCGCTTTGATCGTCTCCTGGGTCAGCTACGCCGCCGACTACTCCCGCTACCTGCCAGTGGGCACCTCGGGGCTGCGGGTCGCCCTCGCCAGCGGTGGAGGCAGCACCGTCAGCCTGGTGCTCTGCGGCTTGCTGGGGGCAGCGATCCAGACCATCGACCCCGGCAAGCTCCTGCCCAACTTGATCGTGGCCACGGTCCCGGTCTGGTTCGGCTACTGCTTCGCGATCTTCATCATCCTGGCCGAGCTCAGCTCCAACTACCTCAATGTCTACTCGGCGGCCCTCTGCGCCCTCGCCATCGGGATCCGGATTCGGCGCTGGGCCGCAGCTACCGCTGTCGGCGTCCTGGGGGGCTTGATCGGGGCCCTGGTCCTCTTCGCCGGCGTCGGTTTCCAGGGCAACTACGTCGACTTTCTCACCATCACCTATGTCTGGTTCCCCGCCTGGGCCGTGGTCGTGATCATGGACTCCCTGGTCCGACATCGTGACCCCGATCCAGTGGCGCTGATGTCCGGGCGTGGCTACTGGTTCAGTGGCGGTTTTCGCTGGCCGATGATGGCTGCCTTCGCCTGCGGGACTTTGGCGACCGTGCTCTTCTTCAACGAGCCACCGCCTCCCGGGGAGTGGGGGTTCGCCTCGCCCTTGGCCCAGCACCTCTTCGCCGGCCAGCCGGCAGACATCTCCGGATTCGTCGGGGTGCTGGTTACCGTCATCGCCTACCTGGGCTTCCGTCGCTGGGAGCGGCCGGGCAGCGGGCCACAAGGGCCTGCGCCGGCCGCGGTGGGAGCTAGCCAATGAGTTCCGGTCCAACGACGATGCCCATCGCGGCCACGGTGGCCACCACCGACTCCGGTGGCGGCGCTGGGATCCAGGCAGATCTCAAGACCTTCGCGGCCTGCGGCGTCTACGGGGTCAGCGTGGCGGTGGCCTTGACCGCCCAGAACACCCTGGGGGTACGCTCGGTGCACCCGCTGCCAATGGAATTCGTCCATGACCAGTTCCAGGTGCTGGACCTGGACCTGAGGCCGGCCGCCGTCAAGACCGGGATGCTGCTCTCAGCCGCCCTCATCTCGACCGTTTGCTCGGAGTTGGGACGGCGTGCGTGGGGCCCTTTGGTGGTCGATCCGGTAATGGTGGCCAAGAGCGGCGACCGACTCCTGGAGGAGAGCGCGGTCGAGACCCTGCGGCTGCAACTCTTGCCGCTGGCAACTGTGGTCACCCCGAACTGGCCTGAGGCGGCCGCGCTCTCGGGCCAGAGGGTTGAGAACGAGGCCGACGCGGTCAGCGCCGGTCAGGTAATGGCGAGGCTCGGAGTCGAGTACGTCGTGGTCAAGGGAGGCCATTCCGGCGGTGACCCGGACGACCTGGTGATCAATGGCGACACCATCACCCGGCTTCCCGGATCTCGGGTGGGTACGCGCCACACCCACGGGACCGGCTGCACATTTTCGGCGGCGATTGCGGCCTCATTGGCCCAGGGACTGGCTCCGATGGCTGCCATCGCACGGGCCAAGGTTTATGTCACGGCGGCGATCCAATCCGCTCCCGGGCTCGGCGCTGGCCACGGACCGCTGCAGCACTTTCCCAAGGGATGGCCGGAGCGCGGCGACTAAGCAAGTTGGTTGGGGCGTCGAACTTCCACATCCCCAAGCCGCTTTGCGCTGGCTCGTAGCTACACTCGCAGGGGGACAGGAGCCAAGGAGGTGCCGACATGAAACTCGGTCAGAAGCAACGACCGATCGATCGGCTGGGGACTACCGCCGGTGACGCGGCCGGGGCGGTGGTTGAGGTCATCGGGAGCGGGGTGAAGAGTGCCGGCGCGGCGGTGGGCCCGGCGCTGAACGCCGTGAGTGAGCAGCTGCCGGAGGTGGCGAGCCGGATCGCGACCCAGGTTCAACCGGCTGCGGACACCGCCCAAAAGCGAGCCGCCGACGTGGTGGCGATGGCCAAGGACCGGTCGGCCGAGTTCGCAGAGCTGGTGATTCAAGCCGCCTACGAAGCCACCAAGTCGCTGCCCTCGGATGCCCGCAAGCGGGTCGAGGGCTCGTTGCAAAAGGCAGGCATCGATCCTCCCCGCAAGCGTCGGCGGGTCTCCAAGGCCTGGGTCGCCGCCGGGGTGTTCGCGGTTGCCGGGGTGGCCTTCCTCTTCTCGGGCACAGTCCAGGACCGCGTCTACGACCTGGTTGACAAGATCCGGGGCGAGGATGACGAGATGGACGATTACGGCATCAGCTCTGAGCCACCGCCCTCGGCCAGGCCAGAAAGCGCGACGGACGACCACCCGACCTCCTAGGCCAAGACCCGTCAAACTGCGACCGTGATCGCCGGGCTGGCTCAGCGCTGGGCCCCGGAATCCCGTCGTCAGGGACGGGATTGGACAACCGGTTGGCTCGGGCTGCTGCTGATCCTGGGTGGGGCGGCGGCGGTGATGCTGCTGCCGCGACTCTTCGGGGATCCCCAGAGCGTCGACCCGGATGTCTGGCGATTGACCGCCTACTTCGCGGCACTGGCCGCGGCCGCGCTGCTCGTCCCCTCGCTGCGGAAGGTGGCGCCACTGGCGTTTGCCCTTCTGACCCTGACCTTTCCCTACTCCTGCTGGCTCTGGCTGCTGGGGTACGGCGGTCCGGCCCCGTCACTGATCGGGGATCCCTATGGGTTGGCTCGGAACGCCTTCGCGGGGGTCGCTTGGCTGGTTCTGGCCGCGATCATGGCGTACGCCTTCTACCGGTTGACCCCCAGTCCTCGGCCGCGCTTGCGGATCTGGGTACGGCCGGGTCGAACCGCTCTGCTGATGGCGATAGGCTTCTCGCTCCTCTTCCTGGTGGTGGCCTTCGCTCTGCCGGCGCCTCTGATCGGCCGCGAAGGAGTGCCCCTGCTCTCGCTGGGAAGCTCGGCGGCGTTCGCCTACGGCATCGCCAACGCGACCCAGGCGATCGCCCAGGAGATCCAGTTCCGGGGGGTGCTTCTGGGGGCTCTGGAACGGCAGCAATCGCGGCGTGTGGCCCTGGTAACCCAGGCCCTCATCTTCGGCGTCGCTCATATTGCCGTCCAGTACCAGGGGCCCGCCGATAGCTTCATCCCGATCGTGATCCTGCTCGGGCTGATCTGGGGCTGGATGACCCAGCGCAGCAACAGCATCTTGCCCGCCGCCGTCATGCACGTGGTGGCTGAGCTATTCCTGGTGGCCACCATCGTCAGCGGCCTCTACGGTCAGTAGCGGTGAGGGAGCGGCGCCTCGCTGCCGTCGCTGCCATGGCCGTAGTGGGGTTTGCCGCCACGGCATCTTTTCTTCCAGCGGCGGCAGCGGGGTCTTGGTGGGTGCAAGCCCCCCCGAGCAGCAGATCGATCACGGCGGTGGCCACCAACCAGGGTTCGACAACCCTGGCGATCTCCGGCCCCGTGCCCGGCTGGTACCGGCCCAAGACCGGCCGCTTCACCGAGATCGGCGGCGTGGGGTTGGGAT
>Ga0102924_1000230_pt1 | contig 70736 bp, 63 predicted proteins | sample PaiPotPPM11metaG_FD_80116 | JGI IMG/M metagenome (GOLD analysis project Ga0102924, IMG submission 80116) | Iron sulfur acid spring bacterial and archeal communities from Banff, Canada, to study Microbial Dark Matter (Phase II) - Paint Pots PPM... ... | reverse complement strand
CTTCTGCACCATGTGCACGATCTTGCGGAACTCGCCGATTTCGAGCCCGGTCTCGGTGGCAAGCGCGTGGATATTGGTGCGCAGATCCTTGATGCGGTCCTTGTCGCGGGAGACGAAATTCTTCCAGCCCTTTTCGGAGAGTTTCGACACGCGGTTGAGCCAGCGCGGATCGAGTTCGGAGCCCTGATACTGCTTCAGAAAGCTCTCGCGGATGACGCCGTGGCTTTCGGCAAGCCGCATCAGCCGGCCTTCGTGGCCAACCAGCCGCTTGTTGATGTCGTAAAGCTGCTCGACCAGCGCGTCGATGCGCGCCTGATTAAGCCGCAGCGATTTGACCTCCTGGATGATCTCTTCCTTGAGCTTCTTGTATTTGCGCTCCTGGTTGGGAGAGAGCTTTTCGTTGACGAGGCGCCGCTCGATGTCCTGGTCTTGCAGGCGACGCAGCCGCTTGAACGCGTCGGCGATGTTGTCGAAGGTCTCCAGCACTTTCGGTTTGAGCTCGGCCTCGATGGCCGCAAGCGACATCGAGTTTTCGAGATCGTCCTCGTCGATATCGGCATCGGCAATGGCGGCCTCTTCGCCGCTTGCCTCGCCGTCGCCGCCAGCTCCGTCCCGTTGCGCCGGCTGCGGCTTGAACGGCGTGGCGCCGGGCGGCGCCGACGGCGGCGCCACGGTCTGCACCGGCTGCGGCGCAAAACCGCCGGCGGCGGCCGGCATGCCGTTCGGCCCCATATTGGCTCCGGCGGCAGCGCCCATAGAACCCATGGTGGAACCCATGGCGGAACCCATGGCGGAACCCATGGCCGAACCCATGGCCGAACCCATGGCGGACCCCATGGCGGCGGGATCGCCGCCGGGCGTGACGCCGGGCGCCACTTGCTTGGCGTCGGGGCCGGCATAGGTCGCTTCGAGGTCGATGATGTCGCGAAGGAAGACTTTGCCCTCGTTGAGTTCGTCGCGCCAGATGATGACGGCCTGGAACGACAGCGGGCTCTCGCATAGGCCGGCGATCATCGCCTCGCGGCCGGCTTCGATGCGCTTGGCGATGGCGATTTCGCCTTCGCGGGACAACAGCTCCACCGAGCCCATTTCGCGCAAATACATGCGCACCGGGTCGTCGGTGCGCTCGGTCGGCTCCTTGGTTTCGGATTTGGCCGGAGTCTTGGGCGCGACTTCGACGATCTCGCCGCCCTCGCTCTCCTCTTCCTCGTGCTCCTCGGCGGCTTCCTCGCCGTCGGCCTCGGCTTCCTCGGTCTCCACGACGTTGATGCCCATTTCGTTCATCATCGCCAGGATGTCTTCGATCTTCTCGGAGGTAACTTCCTCCGACGGCATGACCGCATTGAGCTGTTCATAGGTGACGTAGCCGCGCTTCTTGGCGGACTTGATCATCTTCTTGACGGCGGCGTCGGACAGGTCGAGCACCGGCAGCGGAGCGTCGGGCGTTTCCGGGGTCTCCTTCTCCGGAGCCTCGGTATCCTTCTGTGGGGCCGCCCCGTTCGGTCGCATGACTTTGGCCTTGGTCGCGACGGTCTTGGTGGCCACGCTCTTCGATGCCATGTCTCAGTCTCCACGGGGCGCGTTTCGCGTCCCCCTACTCTATGTCGTGAGTCTCGCCCCAGGCGGACCAAGGGGGACCACACACCGAAACCGCGGCCGTACGTCCGCGGTCCCTTGTTGGGCCGGCGCCGACCGCCCCCGGCGGGAGGGTCCGGGCGGAAGGCTTGGGCCAAAAAGGCAGTGTGCCCAGGCGACAGCCCGTCCGCACCGCCGAATCGAGGCCGAATGTGTCGGAACTCCGTTAAGCTCCGACTAACCCTAACCGCGAGGGCGACCTCTTATTCCCCCGGCGGCGGCCTTGAGTCCAGCGCCGCTCCCTTCCACGCTCTTGCGCCACGTCCGGGGCAGGCTCTCCCCTCGCGGGGGAGGATAAATTCGGGCCGCTGACAACGATATCGCGGTTATAGCGACCTACTCGCCCGGCCCGAGGAGGCGCCGAAGCCCTCGACCAGAGCCTCGGTTCCGTCGAGCGAGGACAGCTGGGCTTTGACGTCGCGCAACCGCGCGTAGTTTGCCTCGGTATTGTGCTCGCCGAGCGCCGTTTCTGCGTCCTTAAGTTCCCTAGTTAGGGAATGCCACTGCCGATGCAAGGCGACGAGCTGCTTCCAGGTCAACAAAACATCGGCGGCGGCGGCAGGTGGCTTGAGCAGGGGTCAAGCGGGAACAGCGAGGGGCCGGCTAAATGGCATGGGCCTTTCGACCCCCCTGCCTGCAATTTTTATGTCATGGGCCTCTTCCGCGAGGACAGCGCCGGTCGCATTGTAAAGGTCTATATTCCTGTGGATTTCGCGAACTAGCCCGCTTAGTCGAGTAGTGATTTCGTCAAAATTGGTGTCATCCACCATTTCACCCTTCATTCGCTTCAAGTCTGAGAGCATCTGCTCGATTTCCAAGTCATGGATGAAATGATCGATGCAACGTTCGACGAAGTTCGGCTGCGGCTCGCACCCGAGTATCGGAAACCGCCTAAACAGGCGATGTCCGCGCCGCAACTTTTCAGTTCTCTCTCCGTGAATGTCCTTCAAAACCTCGTAGTAGCGACGGTCGATTTGCGCATATATCAGTTCGACGTCAATCTCGCCGTGCGTATACAACAAATCGTATAGTGCCTTCCGAAACCCCTCTAATTCTTCGGAGAGGTGGAGATTCGAAACCCGCTCGCCCTTTGAATCCAAAAATTCAGGATAGTGAACGAGCATTCCAAGCAAGACTTTTTGAATGCCATGCTTGTAGCCTTCTTTCTCAATCCTAAGTTCCCGCTCTACTAGGGGACTTTTTTTGGCTAGCTCCAATCGCCCTTTTGTTGAGCGCCAGAAAAAGTCTGCCAGTTCGATGCGGCACGTTCGAAAATAAGCCGTATTCACAACCTTGTCTTCGATCGCGCGGATAATTGAATAGAGCTTGTGCTCTAATTTAGCGCGCGCGTCAGGGGTGTCGAATTTTTGACCTGATGTCTCACGCTCCCAAAGCACATCCCAAAGCGCTAAAGAGCCCAGCAACACGTCTTTAAATGCTTCCAAGCCTTTCTGTCGAATTAACTCGTCCGGGTCTTTACCGCCTTGCATAAATGCAAAGCGAAAGGTCTTGCCGACTTTCAGAGCTGGCAAGATTCGATCTACGGATCGATAGGCTGCGTTAATTCCAGCTGTATCCGCGTCGAAGCAAACAATCGGCTCCGGCGATAAGCGCCATAAAGCCTGAATCTGATCCTCGGTGAATGCTGTACCCATGGTCGCAACGACGCTCTTTAGACCGGCTTGATAGATTGAGATTGCGTCCATGTAGCCTTCGACTACGACCACCGACCCATCATTGTGAGCGGGCTGTCGGGCGCGATGAAAATTGAAAACCGTTGCTCCCTTTTGAAAGAGAGCGGTGTCAGGCGAATTCAAATATTTAGGTTGGACGTCAGGATTTAGTGTGCGCGCGCCAAAGGCGATTATCCTTCCACGCTGATCATGTATTGGAATTGTGATGCGATCTCGGAAGCGATCATACGGGATTGCAATGTCCTCGCCATGGATCAGCAGTCCAGCTGCAATCATGTCTTCGACGGATATGCCGCGAGAGCCGAGGTGTTCTTTTAAGGCGTACCTATCGGCCGGTGCATAGCCCACCCTGAATTCAACTTGGGTTGCCGGTTTAATGCTTCGATCGCCAAGATAGCCGCGTGCGTTCGCTCCTTTCCCTGAAGCGAGCGTTGCCTCAAAGAATTTTGCAGCAAGCTCCATCACATCGTAGAGACTTTGGGCTCGCTTTTCTCTCGCTCGCGACTCTGGGGAGACTTCGGGGAGGGGGATGCCGGCTATCGAAGCAAGTTTCTCGACAGCTTCGGGAAAGGACAGGCCCTCCGTCTGCATCACGAAGTCGAAGATGTTGCCGTTCTTCCCCGACGAGAAGTCAAACCAAGCCTGCTTCTGGTCGTTGACGAAAAAGGAAGGCGTCTTTTCTTTATTGAACGGCGACAGGCCTTTCCACTCGCGCCCCGCTTTGCGCAATTTCACGCACTTACCCACGACTTCCGAAACTGGAAGGCGGGACCGCAGTTCGTCTAAGAAACTCGGTGGATAACGCATAGTCGCTAGCCTTTTCAAAAAGCCCGCGACGCAGTCATTGGTTCTTCGCGCGGAAGCGAATCGCAAAATATAGCATCAGTGCATGGTTTGTTCTAATTGTTAACAATTTATACTGTAGCCGGTTCCCCGATCGCTGTTAGGCTTTTCCCCATTAATCCACACAAAATCCCCCAACCTCTCATCGTATGGCAATTCACCAGGAGTCGGCACCCCCAGCTGTAAATAGCGGGGGGAGTGCCTGCCTCTTGCATGTCCTGACATACGTTCGTATATACGACTGGCGGACTAAGGAGAATTCTGATGAACGGCCCATAGCATGCGTAAGATTCGCCATGAAAGTGGGGGTGCCTACTCGGTAACCCTCCCACTGGAGCACGTGGACCGCGATCCGAGTCCCTCCGGCCACATCGAGAATGAAGAGAAACAGTCATGAAAAGATTTATCGGTACGACGAAGGGTCGGAGCTATGGTGCAAGGCCAATACACCAACCTGTTCGAGCGGATAAATACGTTCGAATGGCATGAGAGAAAACGCAAAAGTAATATTCGTGTTCACAAGATCGACTTTAGAGATGTGAAAGGAATTTTCGACGGTTACACGTTTGTCCGTCGATCTGATCGCTATGGCGAGATTCGGTATCAAATCTTTGGATATATCGACAGGAGAGAAGTCGCGGTTGCATGCGCAATCCGCGGCGAAGTCTGTCGACTCATCTCGGCGAGGCGCGCGCGCAGGGACGAAAGGCGAAAGTATTACCAGAGTGTCGCGAGATGATCTCCGTCGCGGAAAGACGGATTGGGCCGCGGTTGATGCTCTGACGGATGAGGAAATTGAGGAGGCCGTCAGGAACGATCCCGACGCCGTTCCGCTCGATGTCGACTGGTCCGAGGCCGTCCTCGTCATTCCACCGAAGAAGAAGGCAATTTCGATTCGTGTCGACGAGGATGTGCTCGATTATTTCAAGAAGGAAGGCGCCGGCTATCAGCGCCGCATGAACGCGGTGCTGCGCTCTTTTATGCAGCAGAAACGCAAGAAGCGCGCGTAATCAGTCGACAAATCTAACCGGCAGCTCTGTTCCCGGTGGCGGCTATGCTCAAGTCCCGCCGAGCAGCTTCTTCACTTGCGCGCTCGCCTTGGCGAAATCCATCCGGCCGGAGAAACGCTGTTTCAGCGCCGCCATGGCGCGGCCCATGTCCTTGATGGTCTCGGCCTCGATCTCCTTGATCAGCGCGGAAATCGCGTGCGCCGCTTCCATGTCGGACATCTGCTTGGGCAGGTAAGCGGAAATGATTTCGATCTCTTCGCGCTCCTGGGCGGCGAGCTCGGCGCGGCCGGCTTTGTCGTAAATCTCGACCGATTCCTGGCGCTGCTTGATCATCTTGCCCATGACGTCGAGAATTTCGGCATCGCTCAGCGTCGAGCGCTCGGCGCCGCTTGTCTCGCGCTGTAAAATCGCGGCATTGACCAGGCGCAGCGTCGAAACGCGACGCGCTTGGCCCGATTTCATCGCCTCTTTCAAGGCGCTGTTGATATCGTCGCGCAACACGGCTAAGGCCTCTCGCGATGACGCCCGTGGGGGCTTGCGGGTGAGCGCAATGATTTAGGCCCTTGCTTATGCCGACACAACAGCAGTCTGCGCAGACATTGGGCCTCTGGGACGATCCCAAGCCGACGGCGCTGCTCGTTCTTGCCGATGGCACGGTGCTCGAAGGCTTCGGTTTCGGTGCGACCGGCCACACCGTCGGCGAAGTCTGCTTCAACACCGCCATGACCGGTTACGAGGAGATCCTTACCGATCCGTCCTATGCCGGGCAGATCATCACCTTCACTTTTCCCCACATCGGTAATGTCGGCACCAACGAAGAAGACATCGAGACCGTCAATCTCGCGGCGACGCCCGGTGCGCGCGGCGTCGTGCTGCATTCCGCCATCACGCAACCGTCGAACTACCGCTCAACGCGCCATCTCGATGCCTGGCTGAAAAGCCGTGGCGTCATCGGCCTCGCCGGCCTCGATACCCGCGCGCTGACCGCGCTCATCCGCGAGAAGGGCATGCCGAACGCCGTGATCGCGCACGAACCGTCGGGCCGCTTCGATCTCGATGCGCTCAAGCGCGAGGCAAGCGCATGGCCGGGGCTCGTCGGTATGGATCTGGTGCCGATGGTGACCACCGGGCAGCGTTTCACCTGGGACGAGACACCGTGGCGGTGGGGCGAGGGCTATGGCCGCCAGGAGCGCGCGGAATTCAACGTCGTCGCCATCGATTACGGCATCAAGCGCAACATTCTGCGCCAGCTCGCCGGCAACGCCTGCAAGGTCACGGTGGTGCCGGCGACGACGTCGGCCGCCGACATTCTGGCGCTCAAGCCCGACGGTATTTTTCTGTCCAACGGGCCCGGCGATCCGGCCGCCACCGGCAAATATGCGGTGCCGGTGATCCGCGACCTGATCGAGCGAAAGCCGGTGTTCGGCATCTGCCTCGGTCATCAGATGCTGGCGCTCGCGGTCGGCGCCAAGACCGTGAAAATGCACCAAGGCCATCACGGCGCCAACCATCCGGTCAAAGACTTGTTAACCGGCAAGGTCGAGATCACGTCCATGAATCACGGCTTCGCCGTCGACGGCGCGACGCTGCCGGAGAACGCCGTCGAGACGCACGTGTCGCTGTTCGACGGCTCCAATTGCGGCTTGGCGCTGAAAAACCGGCCGGTGTTCTCGGTGCAGTATCATCCGGAAGCCTCGCCCGGCCCGCGCGACAGTCATTTATTGTTCAATCGATTTGTCGACATGATGCGCGCCGGTAAACGGGTGTGAACCAGCCCAGCCGGCGGCAGCACCGGCGCTATAAAGTTTCAACCCAAATTCCTGTAGAACTGCGGGGCCGCCCACGAATTGAAGGCTATGCCCACGGCAATGAACGTTACCCCCATCACCCACAAATTCGCCGACGACGGTCGGATCCCGAACAATCCCACCTTGCCGCTCGTTCTCTACCGCGGCGGCGTCGATCTGACCGGCTCGCCCGATCCAGAAGACGTCATCGAGAAGGCATTCGCGGCCAACGGCTGGGGCAATATGTGGCGCAACGGGATTTATCCTTACGTCCACTATCATTCGATGATCCACGAGGTGATGGCCATCGCCCGCGGACGCGCCACGGTGCGCTTCGGCGGCGGCCACGGCCGAGAGATCGAAATCGCACCCGGCGACGTCGTCATCCTGCCGGCGGGCACCGGCCATCAGTGTCTGGCGCAGACCTCAACGCTGGTCGTCATCGGCGCCTATCCGCCGAGCGGCAAATACAATCTTTGCCGCGGCACCAAACCCGATCATGCCAAGGCGATCGTGACCATTCCGAAAGTGCCGTTACCCTCGACCGACCCGGTGTTCGGATCGAAGGGCCCCTTGATCGCCCTGTGGCGTTGCTGACCGCGCCACGATCGTAAAATGATCGTAACATGATCATGCCTTGGCTCGCGTTCTGGGACACGACGCATTCGATCTACGTCAACGCCCGCCACAAGGACATCCACTACCGCCTGATCGCGCAAGCAGTCACGCGCTTTGTGCCCGGCCCGTCCGCGCATGTCCTCGACTATGGCTCGGGGGAGGCGCTGCACGCCGATCTTGTCGCGGCGGCGGCGGGCGGGCTCCTGTTGTGCGAGGGCGCGCCACGACTGCGCGAGCGGATCGCCGAGCGCTTTGCCGACAATCCGAAGATCCGCACGGTCGCGCCGGAGGAAGTCGAGCGGTTGCCGGAGCATTCGCTCGATCTCATCGTGCTGCATTCGGTGGCGCAGTATCTGACGCCCGACGAAGCCGGACAGCTGTTCGCATTGTTTCATCGGGTGTTGCGTTCCGACGGTTTGCTCGTGGTGAGCGACATCATCCCGCCGGATGTCGCGGCCGTGACCGACGCGCTGGCGCTGCTGCGGTTCGGCGCGGCGAACGGTTTCCTGATTGCCGCGCTCGCCGGTCTCGTCCGCACCCGGCTGTCCGATTATTGGCGGATCCGCACGCGCTTTGGCCTCACCCGCTACGGCGAAACAGCGATGATCCAGACACTTAAGGCGGCCGGGTTCACGGCGCACCGCACGCAAGAGAATATCGGGCACAATCAAGCGCGTATGGCGTTTCTGGCGCGGCCGCGCTGAACGCCAACCATCGATCTTGTTCAGGGCCCGCCCTGGCCGTGGTAGGCCGTCACAATCTGCGACTTGATCGGCAGGCGGTATCGCGGTCAAATGTCCCATCGGGCCATATGCTGAGCGTAAAATCGGCAATAGAATGCCTCTGCGCTGCAAAGTGCGCCAAACACAAGGGGGGACGCTATGAAAAGAATAACCATTATTCCGGCGGCGGCGCTTGCGCTATTCGCCGGCCCGGCGCTTGCTCAGCAAAAGACGGTCAAGATCGGCTTCATATCGACCTTCTCAGGTCCGGTCGCCGCGATCGGCAATGACATGAAGAATTCGTTCGAGCTTGGGCTCGATCAGCATGGCCGCAAGTTGGGCGGGCTTCCGGTCGAGGTCTTTTATGCCGACGACCAGCTCAAGCCGGACGTCGGGGTGCAGAAAACCCAAGAAATGATCGAATCCAACCATGTGGATTTCATGGTCGGCTATATCTGGTCGAACGTGCTGCTCGCTTCGCTCAAGCCGTTGGTCGATTCAAAGACCATGACGATCGACACCAATGCCGGGCCTAATCAATTGGCCGGCGAGTTGTGCTCACCCTATGTGTTCTCGACCTCCTGGCAGAACGACCAGACGCCAGCCGCGGTCGGCCGCTACATGAACCAGAAGGGCGTGAAGACCGCGTTCCAGCTGGGCCCGAACTATGCCGCGGGCAAGGACATGCTGGCCGGCGTGAAGACGACCTTCAAGGGCCAGATCATCGGCGAGGAATATACGCGCTGGCCCGATCAGCTCGATTTCTCCGCCGAACTGTCGAAGGCCCGCGCCGCCAAGCCCGACGCGATCTTCGTATTCTATCCCGGCGGCGCCGGCATTCAGTTCGTCACGCAATATGTCCAAGCCGGGCTGAAAGGCCAGATCCCGCTCTACACCGCCTTCACCATCGACGACTTGTCGCTGCCGCGGCTCAAAGACCTCGCGGTCGGCATCCCCGGCGCGCAAGAATGGGTCAACGATCTGCCCAACGCGGCCAACAAGAAGTATGTCGCCGACTACAAGGCGAAGTACAATTCCTCGCCGTCGTTCTATGGCGCGCAGACCTATGACGCCGTCGGCCTCATCGACAGCGCGATCACCGCGGTCAAGGGCGACCTCAGCAATAAAGAGGGCATGCGCAAGGAGATGGAGAAGGCCGACTTCAAGTCGGTGCGCGGCGACTTCAAGTTCGGCAGCAACCACATCCCGATCCAAAACTTCTACCTGCAGGATGCGGCGAAGAACGCCGACGGCAGCTATTCGCTCCACACCGTCGCCACCATCGTCAAGAACGATCAGGACAGATTCCACGACCGGTGCCCGATGAAGTGATAACGGTCGCTGGTCCGACTACGTCGTCATGGCCGGGCATAGCCGTTCGAAGAACGGCGTTGCTTCGCTCGCCTATGTCCCGGCCATCCACGTCTAGACCAGTCGAAATCAGTTAAGACGTGGATGCCCGCGACGAGCGCGGGCATGACGGCTGTGTAAATGCCGCGCGAAAACCATGCTGTATTTCATCGAGCAATTCCTCAACGGCATCCAGCTTGGCATGCTGCTTTTCCTGCTGGCGGCCGGATTGACGCTGATTTTCGGCATCATGGATCTGGTCAATCTGGCGCACGGCTCGCTTTATATGCTCGGCGCCTATTTCGCCGCCAGTTTCGCGGCCTGGACCGACAGCTTCGTGCTCGGCGCCATCCTCGCGATCGCCGCCACGCTGGTCGTCGGCATGGCGCTTGAAGTGATCGCGATACGCCGGCTCTACGGCCGCAATCATCTCGATCACGTGCTCGGCACGTTCGGGCTGCTCTTGTTCTTCGACGAACTGGTGCGCCTGATCTGGGGTCCGGCCGGCATGACGCTGTCGCTGCCGAACGAGATGCTCAGCGCCGTACAGATCCTGCCCGGCCTGTTTTATCCGGCCTATCGCCTCGTCATTATCGCGGTGACGCTTGCCGTTGCGCTGCTGCTCTACGTGCTGGTGATGCGCACACGGCTCGGCATGCTGATCCGCGCCGGCGCGTCCAACCGCGAAATGGTCGGCGCGCTCGGGGTCAACATAAAGCTCCTCTACACGCTGGTGTTCGGGCTTGGCGCGGCGCTGGCAGGCTTCGCCGGATTGATGCAGGCGCCGATTCTCACCGTGCAGATCGGCATGGGCGAAAACATTCTCATCCCGGCCTTCGTGGTCGTGGTCATCGGCGGCATCGGCTCGATCCGCGGCGCTTTCGTTGCGGCGCTTTTGGTCGGGGTGATCGACACGATCGGCCGTGCGTTCCTGCCCGACCTGTTGCACGACTATCTGAGCGAAAGCGCCGCCGCCACTCTCGCCCCGGCGCTATCGTCGATGTTGATCTATCTGCTCATGGCGCTGGTGCTCGTGGTGCGGCCGGAAGGCCTGTTTCCGGCGGCCGGCAAATGAGCGATCGGCGCAAGCATTGGCGCGACAGCCGGCTCAGCCCACGCGTCGTGGTCAACGCCGCACTCCTCGTCGTCCTCGCGCTGGTCCCGGTCTATGCGGCGCTGACCGGCGATTCCTTTGCGATGACTTTGTTCGCGCGTGTTCTCATCATGGCGATCGCCGCGCTCAGCCTGAACCTGATCATGGGCTTTGGCGGCATGGTGAGTTTCGGCCACGCCGCCTATCTGGGCATCGGCGGCTACGCCGTCGGCATTTTAGCCAAGGAAGGCATTGGCTCCGGTTTCGTGCAATGGCCGGTCGCGGTCGCGGCATCGGCGCTCTACGCGCTTGTGGTAGGCGCGCTGAGCCTGCGCACGCGCGGCGTTTACTTCATTATGATCACGCTGGCTTTTGCGCAGATGGTCTATTACGTCGCCAGCGGACTCGACCGTTACGGCGGCGATGACGGACTGACTATCTATCATCGCAGCCAGTTCGGCGACTTCGGCCTCAACAACGCGACGCTGTTCTACTATTTGTGCTTCGGCTTGTTGCTGGCGAGCATTTATCTCGTCTGGCGTATCGTCAATTCGCGCTTCGGTCTGGTTATCCGGGGCGCCCGCCTGAACGAGCGGCGCATGCGCGCCATCGGGTTTCCGACGTTCCGCTACAAGCTCGTCTGTTTCGTGATCGCCGGCGCGATGTGCGGGCTCGCCGGCGCGCTGCTCGCCAACCATACCAATTTCATCAGCCCGGCAATGATGCACTGGACGCGGTCCGGCGATCTCATTGTCATGGCGGTGCTCGGCGGCATGCACGCGATGTTCGGCCCGCTGATCGGGGCCATGACTTTCTTGCTGCTGGAACAAGGGCTGTCGCATGTCACCGGCTATCCGGATCTGATTCTCGGCCCGTTGCTGCTGATAGTCGCGATCTACGTCAACGGCGGCATCGACGGACTGATGGGGGGCGCGCGCCGTGGCTGACGAGGCGTTGCTCGAAATCGACTCCTTGACCAAGCACTTCGGCGGCGTGGTGGCATCCGACGGCATTTCGCTCACGCTCCGGCGCGGCGAGTTGCACGCGCTTATTGGGCCAAACGGCGCCGGCAAGACCACGCTGATCGGTCAGTTGACCGGCGAGGTCGCGCCGGATAGCGGGCGCATCCGCTTCGACAGCCGCGATATCACGGCGCTGCCGGTCTACCGGAGAAGCCGGATCGGGCTGGCGCGATCGTTTCAGATCGCCTCGCTATTTCCCGATTTCACCGCACTCGACAATGTCGCACTCGCGGTGCAGGCGCATTCCGGCCACTCGTTCCGCTTTTGGCGTGACGCGCGGCGCGAACCGCAGTTGCGCGAACCGGCCCGCGCCGCGCTTGTTCGCGTCGGCCTCGCGCAACGTGCCGACGTGGCGGTCACCGATCTAAGCCACGGCGAGCGCCGCCAGCTTGAAATCGCCATGGCCTTGGCCACCCGGCCGCGCATGCTGCTGCTCGACGAGCCGATGGCCGGCATGGGTCCGGAGGAGTCCGCCCGGCTGGTGGCGACGTTGCGGCAACTCAAGGGCGGCATAACGATTCTTTTGGTCGAGCACGACATGGACGCGGTATTCGCGTTGGCCGACCGTATCAGCGTCCTGGTTTACGGCCGCATCATCGCATCCGGCGATCCGGCGACGATCCGGACCGATGCCGCGGTGCGCGAAGCCTATCTCGGCGAGCGGGACGAGGCTCGCCATGACTGATGCACCGCTCCTCGAACTCCGCGACGTCGAGACAAGCTACGGATTAAGCCGCGTGCTGTTCGGCGTTTCGCTTGCGGTCGCCCCGGGCGAAATGGTTTCGCTGATGGGCCGCAACGGCATGGGCAAGACGACGACGGTGCGCTCCATCATGGGACTCACCCCCGCGGCGGCCGGCTCAATCCGCTTCGACGGCGCCGACATTCGCGCGCTTCCCACCTACCGGGTAGCTAAACTCGGCATCGGCTTGGTGCCGGAAGGACGCCAGCTTTTTCCCAACCTCACGACCCGCGAAAATCTCGTCGCCACCGCCGCAAATCGCGGCGGCGCCGCCGAACCGTGGACCCTCGACAGAGTGTGGGCGCTGTTTCCGCGGCTGGCCGAACGAGCGGACAGCATGGCTAATCTGCTTTCGGGCGGCGAGCAGCAGATGCTGGCGATCGGCCGCGCGCTGATGACGAACCCGCGCTTGCTCATCCTCGATGAAGCGACGGAAGGCCTGGCGCCCTTGATCCGCGACGAAATCTGGCGCTGCCTCGAAAAACTGCGCGCGGCTGGGCAAGCGATCCTGCTGATCGACAAAAACGTCGACGCCATCACCCGTATCGCGAACCGCCATTATCTCATCGAGCGCGGCCGCATCGTGTGGTCGGGCAGCTCCCAAGACTTGGCGCGTGCGCCCGATATCATGCATCGTTATCTTGGCGTTTGATGCCGCCGCCGCGGTTCGGCAGGCCGGCGCAACGCACTCGGATCATCCCGGCTGGATGTCGGCGAACTTGATGACCTTGGCCCATTTGCCGACTTCGCCGGCGATGTATTTGCCGAATTCGGCACGCGCCATCGGTGTCGGCACCGCTCCCAGATTGTCGAACTTCGGCTTTAGGGCGGGATCGGTGAGGACGGCGTTGATCTCGCTGTGCAGCTTGTCGACGATGTCGTCGGGCGTGCCCTTGGGCGCACCGATGCCATGCCAGATATTGGCCTCGTAGCCCGGCACGGTTTGCGCCACGGTGGGGGTGCCCGGAAGCGCGTCGGACGGCGTCAGGCTCGTGACTGCAATGGCGCGCAGCTTGCCGGCGCGGATATTGGCGATGGTCAGCGGAATCGGGGTGAACGCGACTTGGACCTGCCCGCTGAGCAGATCGGGCATGAAGCTCGAGTGATACGGCACGTGCACCAGATTGGTATCGGTCATCATCTTGAACAGCTCGGCCGCCATATTGGGCGCGGTGCCGGTGCCGAACGACGCGTAATTGAGCTTGCCCGGATTAGCCTTGGCGTAAGCGATGAATTCCGGAACGGTTTTGGCCGGGACATCAAGATTGACTTCGAGCACATTGGCCGACTGGATCGTGCTGGCGACCGGCGTAATGTCGTTCATGAAGCTGAAGTCGGCGGTTTTTTCATAGAGCGTGGTGTTGACCGCGTTGGTGACGGTCATTGCGAGGAGCGTATAGCCGTCGGGCGTGGCGCGTGCGACCGTTTCGGCGGCGAGATTGCTGGCCGCGCCCGGCTTGTTCTCGACGATGAATTGCTGGCCGAGCCGTTCCGAGAGCGATTGCGCGACGAGCCGGGCGACGATGTCGGTCGCGGCGCCGGCCGGGAAGCCGACCATGATGCGCACCGGACGCGTCGGATAATCGAGCGCGAAAGCGGCCCGCGACACGGCCGGGAGCGCGACGGCGCCCGCCGCAAGATGCAAGAATCGTCGACGCGGAAGTCTCAGACGCGTAAATCTCATGGCTTTCCTCCCAGACGACCTTGCGCGCCTTTCGCCAATGCAGAAAGCGCCAAGGATGGTCGTTTTTGATTGTTCGACGCCCGCCGCAGGCACATTCGCTGCCGTTGATTATACGGGACGCCGGCATGTCCCGGGGCAGCTCGACAGCAAACTACAACAGTTCCGGGGTCGTATGGAGGGGAGCGACATCACACCGCGCCGGGTTGGCAGACGACGTGTTCGCGATTGGCTGTGCACAGCTTTGGGACGTTTAGGACCGCCAAACCGGCCGCTCTTCCCTCGCCATCGAATCTGGTCTAAGACGCCCACGCGCGGGGCCGAGCCCCGGCGCCGGCAGGCGTGCGTCAGCAAAAGTGGGCACCGGTTTTGCGTCCGAACGCACGCCCACTTATAGAAGTGCGCTTTCCGGGCGGCTGACCGGTATCCACTCAGCCTGAAAGCGCACGGGACGCGCGACTTGCGCGCCCTTTTTTTGTGCCCGACGTTTTAATGCCTAGATACGGAAGCGATGCCCAAACGGACCGACATCTCCTCGATCCTGATCATTGGCGCGGGCCCGATCGTCATCGGCCAGGCCTGCGAGTTCGATTATTCCGGCACCCAGGCGTGCAAGGCGCTCAAGGCGGAGGGCTATCGGGTCGTTCTGGTCAATTCCAATCCGGCGACGATCATGACCGATCCGGATTTGGCGGACGCGACCTATATCGAGCCGATCACGCCCGAAATCGTCGCCAAGATTATCGAAAAGGAACGCTACGCCGTCCCGGGCGGCTTCGCGCTGTTGCCGACCATGGGCGGGCAGACCGCGCTCAACACGGCGCTGTCGTTGCGCAAAATGGGCGTGCTCGACAAATTCGACGTCACCATGATCGGCGCCACCGCCGACGCCATCGACAAGGCCGAGGACCGCAAGCTGTTCCGCGAGGCGATGACCAAGATCGGGCTCGCCACGCCGCGCTCGCACCAGATCAAGACGCTCATCCAGGCGCTCGAAGCGCTCGACGATATCGGGCTGCCGGCCATCATCCGGCCGTCGTTCACGCTGGGCGGCACCGGCGGCGGCATCGCCTATAACAAGGCCGAATTCATCGAGATCGTCGAACGCGGCATCGATGCGTCGCCGACCAATGAGGTGTTGATAGAAGAGTCGGTGCTCGGCTGGAAAGAATTCGAAATGGAGGTGGTGCGCGACAGATGCGACAATTGCATCATCGTCTGCTCCATCGAAAACGTCGATCCGATGGGCGTGCATACCGGCGATTCGATCACCATCGCGCCGGCGCTGACGCTGACCGACAAGGAATATCAGGTCATGCGCGACGCCTCGATCGCAGTGCTGCGCGAGATCGGGGTGGAGACCGGCGGCTCCAACGTGCAGTTCGCGGTCAATCCGGCCGACGGCCGGCTCGTCGTCATCGAAATGAATCCGCGCGTCTCGCGCTCCTCGGCCTTGGCGTCGAAGGCGACCGGTTTTCCCATCGCCAAGGTCGCGGCCAAGCTCGCCGTCGGCTACACGCTCGACGAGATCGCCAACGATATCACCGGCGGGGCCACTCCGGCCTCGTTCGAGCCGACCATCGATTACATCGTCACCAAAATCCCACGCTTTGCCTTTGAGAAATTTCCCGGCGCCGAGCCGGTGCTCACCACGTCGATGAAGTCGGTCGGCGAAGCGATGGCGATCGGGCGTAGCTTTGCCGAGAGCTTGCAAAAGGCGCTGCGCTCGCTCGAAACCGGCCTCACCGGTTTGGACGAGATCGCCATCCCTGGCCTTGGCGAGGGCGACGACAAGAACGCCATTCGCGCGGCGCTCGGCACGCCGTCGCCCGACGGTCTCCTCAAAGTGGCGCAGGCGATGCGGCTCGGCATGAGCGATGAAGATATCCATACCGCTTGCCGGATCGATCCGTGGTTCCTGGCGCAAATCCGCGGCATCGTCGAAATGGAGGCCGAGATCCGCGCCAAGGGTCTGCCGGCATCGGCGCCGGCGCTGCGACGACTTAAGGCGATGGGCTTTTCCGATGTGCGGCTCGGCCGGCTCACCGGGCTTGCCGCCGAAGACGTCACGATAGCCCGCCGTCAGCTCGGCGTACGGCCGGTGTTCAAGCGTATCGATAGCTGTGCCGCCGAATTCGCTTCGCCCACGGCCTATATGTATTCGACCTACGAAACGCCCTTTGCTGGCCATGCGGCTGATGAGGCCGCGCCATCCGACAAGAAAAAAGTCATCATTCTCGGTGGCGGTCCGAACCGTATCGGGCAGGGCATCGAATTCGATTATTGCTGCTGCCATGCCTGCTTCGCGCTCAAGGACGTCGGCTACGAAACCATCATGATCAATTGCAATCCGGAGACGGTGTCGACCGACTACGACACTTCCGACCGGCTTTATTTCGAGCCGCTCACCGCCGAGGACGTGATCGAGATCATCGATACCGAGCGCGCCAATGGCACGCTGCATGGAGTCATCGTGCAATTCGGCGGTCAGACGCCGCTCAAGCTCGCTGAGCCCTTAGCCAAGGCGAACGTCCCGATCCTCGGCACTTCGCCCGATGCCATCGACCTCGCCGAGGATCGCGACCGTTTCAAGCATTTGCTCGACCGCTTGCAGCTGCGGCAGCCGAAGAGCGGCATCGCCACCTCGCCGGAGAAGGCGAAAGCGATCGCCGATTCGATCGGCTATCCGATCGTGATCCGCCCGTCCTACGTGTTGGGGGGGCGCGCGATGGAGATCGTGCAAGACACCAACCATCTTGCCCGCTACGTCGCGCGGCTCGCCGCCGACCTCGACCGCCCGTCGGAATTTGCGGTCTCGGAGAAACGGCCATTGCTCATCGACCGCTACCTTACCGACGCCGTCGAGGTGGACGTCGATTGCCTGGCCGACGGCAAGGACAGCTACATCGCCGGCATCATGGAGCACATCGAAGAGGCCGGCATCCATTCCGGCGATTCCGCCTGTTCGCTGCCGCCGCACAATCTCTCGGCCAAGGTCATCGCCGAGCTCGACCGGCAGACCCGGGCGCTGGCGCTGGCGCTGAAGGTCGGCGGCCTGATGAACGTGCAATACGCCATCAAGGACGGCGACATTTATGTGCTCGAGGTCAACCCGCGCGCCTCGCGCACGGTGCCGTTTGTCGCCAAGGTGACCGGCGTCCCCGCCGCCAAGATCGCGGCGCGCATCATGGCGGGCGAGTCGCTTAAGAGCTTCAAGCTCAAGCCGCAGCACTTCGAGCCGGGCGGCGTCGGCCACGTCGGCGTCAAGGAAGCCGTGTTTCCGTTCGCGCGTTTCGGCGATAAGGTCGACACCGTCCTTGGTCCGGAGATGAAGTCGACCGGCGAGGTCATGGGCATCGACCGCGACTACAATATTGCCTTCGCCAAGAGCCAGCTCGGCGGCGGCACGCGCCTGCCGAAAAGCGGGACGGTCTTTGTCTCGGTCCGCGACGCCGATAAGCCGCGTATTCTCGAAGCCGCCCGATTGCTCGCGGGATTGGGATTTCGCGTCATGGCGACGTCGGGCACGCAGCGTTACCTCGCCGAGCAGGGCGTCGCCGCGGTCAAGATCAACAAGGTCGCCGAAGGCCGGCCGCACATTGTCGACGCCATCAAGAACGGCGAAATTCAGCTTGTTTTCAACACCACCGAGGGCGCCACGGCGCTGGCCGACAGCCGCTCGCTCCGGCGTGCAGCCCTCTTGCATAAAGTGCCGTACTACACCACTCTCTCAGGGGCCGTCGCCGCAGCGCAGGGCATCAAGGCTTACCTCGGGGGCGACCTCACGGTGCGCGCACTGCAGAGCTATTTCGGGGCCGGGTCTGATCAAGCGTCGGGGCGGCCGCAGCGACGGTACGTGTAGAGCCAGGGTTTGTGATCGTAGGCCGGAAAATGCTCCGGCCCGCGATCAAACTTTTGACTCTGCAGGCATTGGAGGTTGAGACCGATGGACAAGATTCCAATGACGGCAGAGGGCTACTCGGCGCTGGAGTCCGAGCTTAAGCACTGCCAACAGGTCGAGCGGCCGCGCATCATTCAGCAGATCACCGATGCGCGCACCCATGGCGACCTTTCCGAGAATGCCGAATATCACGCGGCCAAGGAGTCGCAGTCCCTCAATGAGGGCCGCATCGCCGAGCTCGAGGACAAGCTGGCGCGCGCCGAAGTAATTGACGTTTCAAAGCTTTCCGGAGACACCATCACCTTCGGTGCGACCGTCACGCTGGTCGACGAGGACACCGACAAAAAGGCGGTATGGCAGATTGTCGGCGAGCCCGAGGCGGATGCTAAAAAGGGCAAGATTTCCATCACCTCGCCGCTCGCGCGCGCTTTGGTCGGCAAGAAAAAGGGCGCCCAGGTCGAGGTGGTCACGCCCGGCGGCGCCAAGGCCTATGAAGTCATGAAAGTAGAGTGGAAGTGACGGCACGCGCCGTGAAATTCGGCGTATTCGACCACATGGACGATGCCGGCGTCCCGCTCGGCGAGCTTTATGCCGGGCGGATGCGGCTTGCCGAGGCTTACGATCGCGCCGGCTTCCATGCCTATCATCTCGCCGAGCACCACGGCACGCCGATCGGCTGCGCGGCTTCGCCTGGATTGTTCCTCGCCGCGCTGGCCCAGCGCACCGTCAGGCTGCGCTTCGGCCCGATGGTTTATCTGCTGCCGTTTTATTACCCGCTGCGTCTGATCGAGGAAATCTGCATGCTCGACCAGATGAGCGGCGGACGCCTGGAACTCGGTGTCGGACGCGGCGTGTCGCCATTCGAAACCGCGGCTTACGCGCTCGACTTCACACAGACGCAGGCGATGTACCACGAAGCGTTCCAGGTCGTGCTTAAGGGCTTGGCTTCGGACGAACTGACTTTCGCCGGCAAATTCTATCGTTTCGATCAGGTGCCGATGGTGCTGCGGCCGGTGCAGCGCCCGCATCCGCCGCTGTGGTACGGCGTCAGCTTGCCCGATAACGCCGATTGGCCGGCGCAAAATGACGTCAATGTCATATCGCTGGCGCCGCGGCCGGCCGTGCGCCCGATCTTCGACCGCTATCTGTCGGTGCGGCGCCAGCTCGGTAAGGCGGATACGACGCTGTTCGGGGTCGGCCGGCACGTGGTCGTGGCGGACAGCGACGCGCAAGCGCTCGCCATCGCGCGGCGCGCCTATCCGTACTGGCGGAAAAATTTTTTCTGGCTGTTCGAGCGCCACGGCGCCGCGCCGCGCGTGGCCGGTCAATATCCGAAAAGCTTCGATGAGCTCGCCGCACTCGATCTCGCCGTCGCCGGCTCGCCGCGCACCGTGCGCGACTTCGTTACGGCCGAAATCGAAAGCACCGCGCTGAATTACTTCGTGCCGTGGCTCGCCTTTGGCGACATGCGTGTCGAGGAGGCCTTGCACTCGGTGCAACTCTTCGCTCGTGAGGTCATGCCGGCATTCGGATAGGGGAAATTCGCCGCTCCGGATTGACCCGGAGCCGCCAAACCGGAGCGAATTTCTCCGTGGAAATCTCTTGGCAAACCTCCTGTGCGTATGGGGGGTTGCGTATCTTGCATAGCTCCTAAGAATCCCTACATTGCCTCGGAATGGCTGCAGGTCAGCCGAGCCCTGGGTGATTGGCTGGATTTAGGGGCATTTTCAGTCGAACGAAGTCCAAATATCCGACTTCGCGGGGCATCCGGGCAGGGCGATCCGCCAGACCTGCCGTAACGATCGAGATGAGCCGGTGTCGCACACCACCCACGCCAAGGTCGTGATCGTCGGCTCCGGGCCGGCCGGCTATACGGCCGGAATCTATGCCGCCCGCGCCATGCTCGACCCGATCCTGATCCAGGGCATCGCGCCTGGCGGTCAGCTCACGGTCACCACCGACGTCGAGAACTATCCCGGCTTTGCCGACGTGATCCAGGGCCCTTGGCTCATGGAGCAAATGCAAAAGCAGGCGGCGCATGTCGGCACGAAGCTCGTCGCCGATCATGTCAACAAGATCGATCTCCAACGCCGTCCGTTCCGCCTCGAATGCGATTCCGGCGATGTCTATTTCGCCGAGGCGCTGATTCTGGCGACCGGCGCGCAGGCGCGCTGGCTCGATCTGCCCGGCGAGCAAAAATTCCGCGGCTATGGCGTCTCCGCTTGCGCCACCTGCGACGGGTTCTTTTATCGCGGCAAGGAAGTTCTGGTGATCGGCGGCGGCAACACCGCGGTCGAGGAGGCGCTGTTTCTCACCAATTTCGCGGCCAAGGTCACGCTTGTGCATCGGCGCGACAGCTTGCGCGCCGAGAAAATCTTGCAGGACCGGCTGTTCAAGCATCCGAAGATCGCTGTGATCTGGGACACCGCGCTCGAGGACGTCGGCGGCGCGCACGATCCGCTCAAGGTCACCCACGCGCGGCTGAAGAACCTGAAGACCGGCGCCGTCAGCGAGCGGCCGATCGACGGCATTTTCGTCGCCATCGGCCATTCGCCGGCGACCGAACTGGTCGCCGGCCAAGTCAAGATGAAGCCCTCCGGCTATATCGAGACAGCGCCGCATTCCACTGCGACCTCGGTGCCGGGCTTGTTCGCGGCCGGCGATGTTGCCGATGAGGTCTATCGGCAGGCGGTCACCGCCGCGGGGCTGGGATGCATGGCGGCGCTGGAAGCCGAGCGCTTCCTGGCCGCGCACGCCGCGTATCGCGCCGCGGCAGAATGATTTTTGCCTCTCCGGCGTACGAGGAGAGAAGAAAGCAAGAGCGATGGATTGGGACAAGCTAAAAGTATTTCACGCCGCCGCCGAGGCGGGCAGTTTCACGCATGCCGGCGAGCAGCTCGGGCTTTCGCAATCGGCGGTGTCGCGGCAGGTGAGCGCGCTTGAGCAGGAGCTGTCGGTGTCGCTGTTTCACCGGCATGCCCGCGGTTTGATCCTGACCGAGCAGGGCGAACTGCTCTATCGCACCGCGCACGAAGTCTTCATGAAGCTCGAAGCCGCGCGCGCCAAGCTTACCGACTCTCGCGAGCGGCCGAACGGCGATCTGCGCGTGACCACGACTCCGGGCATCGGCGTGCACTGGCTCACCCCGCGGCTCGGCGAATTCATCGACCTATATCCCGAGGTGCATATCACGCTGCTCACCACCGACGAAGAGCTCGACCTCGCCATGCGCGAGGCCGACGTCGCCATCCGGCTGCGCCAGCCGACCCAGCCCGACCTCATCCAGCGCAAGCTGTTCTCGGTGCACTTTCACGCCTATGCCTCGCCCGAATATCTCAAGAAGTTCGGTACGCCGCGCACGTTCGAGGATCTCGACGCACACCGGAGCCTCGTGCTTGGCGGCAATGTACCTTCGCACCTGCAGCCGTCACGGTGGCTGATCGAGGTCGCGCGCGACGGCAAGGGGCCGCGCCAGCCGCACTTGGTCATCAACAACATTCTCGGCATCTTGCGCGCCTGCCAAGGCGGTCTCGGCATCGCGATGCTGCCGGATTATCTCGTCGAGGATGGGCTCGTTCAGCTGTTCGGCGACGCCGAGGCTATCGCGCTCGACGCCTATTTTGTCTATCCCGAAGAGCTCAAGGCCGTCGCCCGCGTGCAGGCCTTTCGCGACTTTCTCGTCGCCAACGCGCAGCGCTGGAATTTCTAGCGGACACAATTCACCGCGATTGCAGCAAGCTGCGCGCAAACGCCGCAACTTGCCTATACCGCATGGCTGTCATGTGAAGCTTCGCGTTGTCCGGGCAGACAGCGAATCGCATACTGGCGTTGTGCTGCAAGGCACCGGTTGCCGCTAATCCTCCCAGATGGGCAACCGGGATGCTTGCAGACGTTCCCCTCTGGAAGGTGTCGTCGGCGCCCCCACGCCGACGAACTAAACCGGGCCCGCAAGGGCCCGGTTTTCTTTGGGCAATTCACTCTGGGTGGCGCGTTGAAAAGCGAATGGCGAATAAGACAGTACCGGACTACTATTTGGTCGCTCAGCATTCGCAATTCTCCGGATTCGCATTCGCATGAAGGTGTCCATCCTCGACGACTATTTCGACACGCTGCGCACGCTGGCGTGTTTTCGCAAGCTCGACGGCTACGAGGTCGCGGTCTGGAACGACCATGTGCAGGACGTGGGCACGCTGGCCGAGCGATTGCGCGACACTGAAGTTCTCGTGCTGTTTCGCGAGCGGACGCAAATCCGCGCGCCGCTTCTTGAGCGGCTACCCCAACTGAAGCTCATCAGCCAGCGCAGCGTTTATCCGCACATCGACATCGATGCCTGCACGCGGCTCGGCGTCATCGTCTCGTCGAGCCAGCATCCCGGCACGCCGTCCTATGCCGCGGCAGAATTGACCTGGGGCCTCATTTTGGATTCGATGCGTCTCATTCCGCAGCACATCGCCGCCCTCAAAGCGGGGCAATGGCAAGTTGGCATCGGTCAAACGCTGCGCGGCAAGACGCTCGGCATTTACGGCTACGGTCGGATTGGCAGTGTGGTGGCCGGCTATGGTCGGGCGTTCGGCATGAACATTCTGGTGTGGGCGCGCCCGGACACGCTCGAAAAAGCACGCGCCGACGGCTACCCGACGGCGCCGAGCAAGGAGCAGTTCTTTGCCGCGTGCGACGTCATCTCCTTGCATATGCGCCTCGTGCCGGCGACGCGCCACATCGTAACGGCCGCCGACCTGGCACGGATGAAGCCGACCGCGCTCATCGTCAATACCAGCCGTGCGCCGCTGATCGCGCCCGGCGCGCTGGTCGCCGCGTTGCGCGCGGGGCGCCCCGGCATGGCCGCGGTCGACGTCTATGAGGAAGAGCCGGTGCTCGATCCGCACCATCCGTTGCTGAACATGAGCAATGTCGTTTGCACGCCGCATATCGGCTATGTGACGCGCGACGAATATGAGACGCAGTTCACCGAAATCTTCGATCAGATTAACGCCTATGCGACCGGAGCGCCGATCAATGTGGTCAATCCGGACGTGCTAAAGGGCAAGGCGCGTTAGGGATTGAAGAAGAACATCATGATCGCGCCGGCTCCAGCCCCTTCGCCTTGATGACGTCTTGGGCGGCGGGTGTGGTGAGGAAGTCGATGGCGGCGCTGGCCGCATCGGGATGGCTCGCGCTCGTCGGTACGCCCGCGGTGAACAGCGTCACAGACTCCAAATCCTTTGGCAGCGGGCCGACCACGTCGATGCCGGAAACCGCCATCAACTCCGCCATCTGCTGAATGCCGATATCGGCTTCGCCGCGCAGGAGGACAAGGCCGGCGAGCCCCGCGGCGCCGCCGGCGCCGTATTTGGCCTTGGCCGCCATCGCTTCGGCGATGCCGAGCCGCTCGAAAACCTTCGCCATATGCACGCCGCTGGCGCCGCCGCCGACCGGCTTCGACAGCGCGACGGAATTTGCCGCCAGCAGAGACCGCTTGAACCCGTCGACCGAGGACAGATCCGGCCGCGGCGCGCCTTTCGGCACGGCAACGCCGATCAGCGAGCGCGCGATGTCGACCAGGCTGCCGGCGGCGATCTTGCCGCGCTCGGCCAGCGCCTTGGCGCCGGGGCCGGTGACGATCGCGACATCGGCGGCCTCGCCTTCGCCGACGCGCTTCTCCAGCACGAGGGACGGCCCCAGCACGACGGCAAGGCGGTTGCCGGTGTCCCGCTCGAAGCGCGGCGCCAACTCCTCGAACACCGTTTTCATGGCGGTCGTGCTCAATATTTTAATTTCGATTGGCGAAGCCACCTGGTTCCCCCTCGATTTTCCCGCTCCACCATAAGGCGGGAGAACGACGGCTGAAAGCGGGCCGTTGTTGGCCATTGCGGGCCGCGCGAGCCTGCCGGCGGCACACATCAACTCTATGTGAGTTTTTCGCTTCTCGTCATCAAATCGCGCGCAAGGAGGTCATTCCGGAAGGGAATTGCCGTATAATCATTATGGACTTATTCGCAGCGTCGCCGCGCGGCGGCGGACGCGCCCGGGAGGAACGACCGATGCTCACACGCAGACACGTTTTCTACGCCGGCGCCGCGGGTTTGGGCCTCGCCATATTTCGCTTGGCGCGGCCGCATGCCGCAACCGCCGCGACCCATCCATACGAAGTCACCCACACCGACGCGGAGTGGCGCAAGCTGCTGACGCCGGCACAATACAAGATACTGCGCGAGGAGGGCACCGAGCTGCCATTCACCAGCCCGCTGCTCGAGGAACATCGCGCCGGCACGTTCAGCTGCGCCGGCTGCGACTTGCCGCTCTACTCGTCGAAGACGAAATTCGAAAGCGGCACCGGCTGGCCAAGTTTTTGGACGCCGCTTGCCAACGCCGTCGACGAAACCGAAGACCATTCGTTCGGCATGATCCGCACCGCGGTGTCATGTCATCGCTGCGGCGGCCATCTCGGCCATGTGTTCAACGACGGGCCGAAGCCCACGGGCTTGCGCTATTGCATGAACGGCGTTGCGTTGAAATTCACCCCGGCGGCGGCGGGGTCGAGCTCGTAACCTGTTACGTCCCGACCTTCAGCTCCGAAACCAGCCCGCGCAGCGCCGCGATGGCGCTCAATGGCACGATGCGGCCGGTGCGCGGATTGTCCGACGGCACGCCTTCGATCGTCATGGAAAAACGCGCGGTGTCGGCGTCGACCTCGATGCGATGCGTGTTGCGCGTGATCCCTGGATCGGCCCAGATTTCGAGCCGCGTCTTGTCCGGGCCGATGCCGGCGAGGCTCAAGGCCGCGGCGACGTTGACATTGGCGGGAAATCCGCGCGCGCCCTCGCGCGCGCTGCCGTCGAAGATTTTCTTTGGCTCCTTGAGAGCGGCGAGCGAAATGCCGCGCTCGACGAGATAGGGCGCGCCGTCGAGCCCGTTCGGCGGCTTGCGCGTAATCATGGTCACCGAGCGGATCGTTCCTTCGGCGGCGGCGCGCACGGCGTCGAGGCCAAGGAGCGCGCCGGTCGGAACCAGAATGCGCGCGTCGGTCGCTTTCGCCCGCTCCACCAGATCCCAGTTCTCCAAGAGCTGGCCGACCGAGAGCGGCATGAAAATTTTGCCGGCCTCGATCGCCGAGCTTGCCACTTTGCGAAACATGTCCGGCGGCAGGCATTCGACGACGATGTCGCAAGACTGCGCCAGCGCCTCGGCGGCGACGATGGCGATGCGGGCGCCGGCCTCCGGCAGATTGCGCCGCGCCTTGTCCTTGTCGCGCACCGCGACGGCGGCAAGAACGAGCCCGGGTATGCCGGTTTCGAGGCCGCGCGCCACACCGAGGCCCACGGCGCCGAGGCCGGCTAGCCCGATCTTGAGCGCGTCTTTCGGCACCGTCGCTTCCTTCCCCCGGCTCGTCCTCTGGCAGCAATGCTTGCGGCCCGATACATTGTCTATGCGCCAGCCCCGACACGCGCAATATGGCCGCGAAATCGGCCTGACCACTGTGTTCCCATGCCAGAGTTCCCATGGCAGACCTCAGCAAGAGATTGTTCATGACCAATATCAATCCCAACGCCTTCACGACGCGGCCGGAAATCGAAGGCACGTTCGGCGTGGTGGCGACGACGCACTGGATCGCGACGGCGGTCGGCATGGGGATTTTGGAAAGGGGCGGCAACGCGTTCGACGCCGCGGTCGCTACGGCGTTCACGCTGCAGGTGGTCGAGCCGCATTTGAACGGCCCCGGCGGCGATGTGCCGGTCATTCTCTACGACGTGCGGCGCGGCAAGCCGGAGGTGATTTGCGGGCAAGGACCGGCTCCGGCTAAAGCAACAATTTCGCATTACCGCAGCGAAGGCCTCGACCTCGTTCCCGGCACCGGACTTCTGGCCGCCGTGGTGCCCGGCACGTTCGAGACCTGGATGCTGCTGCTGCGCGATTACGGCACCATGTCGCTTGCCGACGTGCTGGCGCCGGCGATCGGCTACGCGCACAACGGCCATCCGCTGCTTGAACGCGCCAATGCCACCATCGCCACGGTCGCGGCGTTGTTTCGTGAGCATTGGCCGACTTCGGCGGCGGTCTATCTGCCGAACAACGACGTGCCGCCGGCCGGCTCGCTGTTCACCAACAAAACCTTCGCGGCCACCTATAGCCGCATCGTCAGGGAAGCCGAAAGCGCCGGCGGCGATCGCATCGCGCAGATCGAGCGGGCGCGCCAAGCGTGGTCGCAGGGCTTTGTTGCCGAGGCCATCGACCGCTTCTGCCGCACCCAGGAGATCATGGATACCAGCGGGGCGCGGCACCGGGGCGTGCTCACCGCCGACGACATCGCGCGCTGGACGCCCCATATCGAAGCGCCGCTGACTTACGATTACGGCCGCTACACGGTATGCAAGACCGGCCCCTGGGGCCAGGGCCCGGTGACCTTGCAGCAGCTCGCGCTGCTCAAGGGCTTCGCTCTCGACGGGCTCGATCCGACCGGGCCGGATTTCATTCATTTCATCGTCGAGTGCTCCAAGCTCGCTTATGCCGACCGCGAAGCGTTCTACGGCGATCCCGATTTCGTCGAAGTGCCGATGGCGACGCTGCTGTCGGATGCCTACAATTCCGAACGCCGCAAGCTCGTCACCGACAAAGCGTCGCTCGAGCAGCGCCCGGGCTCGATTGCGGGTTTCGGCGCCGTGGTGAAACTGCGCCGCCAGGCCGTGTCCGAAAACACGCCAATGGCGGCCGGCGCCGGCGAGCCGACGGTCGGCCGGATGGGCGCGACCCGCGGCGACACCGTGCATTTCGATATTGTCGATCAGGCCGGCAATATGATCTCAGCCACGCCATCCGGCGGCTGGCTGCATTCCTCGCCGGTCATCCCCGAACTCGGCTTTTGCCTCGGCACCCGCGCGCAGATGTTCTGGCTCGAAGAGGGCCATCCGGCCGCGCTTGCTCCCGGCAAGCGGCCGCGAACCACTTTGTCGCCGACATTGGCGTTGTGCGACGGCGAGCCCTGCCTCGGCTGGGGCACGCCCGGCGGCGACGGCCAGGATCAATGGATCACGCAGTTCTTCATGCGCCATGTCCATGCCGGGATGAATATGCAAGAGTCCATCGACGCGCCGGCTTGGCATTCCGAGCATTTTCCGAGCTCGTTCTGGCCGCGCACGGCGCGGCCGGGCGTGCTGGTGGTCGAGGGCCGTGTGCCGAAGAAAACCATCGCCGAATTGGAGCGCCGCGGCCACATTGTCGAAGTCGGTCCGGACTGGTCGGAAGGCCGGCTCACCGCCGCATCGCGCGATGGCCGCCGCCGCCGCGCCGCCGCCAATCCGCGCGGCATGCAGGGCTATGCCGCGGGGCGGTGAAACATCCGCCCCCGCTTCGTGGCGGCGGAAAAGAACCTACGCCGCCACCGTGCCCAAGAACTCTTCGACTTCGCTGCGCAGCTTGGCGGTGGCGTTTTCGACTTCTTCGGACGTTGCGAGCATCGTCTGCGCCGCGCTCCGCGTCTGCGTCACGCCGCCGGCAACATCTCCCAAAGCGTCGACGATCGCCTTGGCGCCGGTCGCCGCGCTGGCGACGTTGTGGGAAATCTCTCCGGTCGCCGCCTCCTGCTGCTCGACCGACGTGGCGACCGCGCTGGTATAGTTGTTGATGTCCTGCATCCGTTTCGTGATATCGCGGATCGCGGAGACGGCCTTGCCGCTCGAAGCCTGCACCGACAAAATCTCGTGCGTGATTTCTTCGGTTGCCTTGGCGGTTTGCACCGCGAGCGATTTCACTTCCGAAGCGACCACGGCAAAGCCGCGGCCGGCTTCGCCGGCGCGCGCCGCCTCGATGGTGGCGTTGAGCGCGAGCAGGTTGGTTTGACCGGCGATGTCCTGGATGAGCTTGACCACGTCGCCGATCTTCTGCGCCACATGGGCGAGCGCGGCGATATCCTCGTTGGTCGCGCTGGCGTCGGCGGCGGCGCTGCGCACGACCGCGGTGGTCTGCCCGAGCTGGCGGCTGATCTCCCCGATCGAGGCCGACAGCTCGGCCGCCGCGGCGGCCGCGGTCTCGACGTTGGTCGAAGCCTCGTTGGAGCCGTGCATCGCGCCCTCGGCGCGTTGCAGCGTATGATCGGAGGTCGTCAACAGCGTCTTCGCCGCCGACTTCATCGCGCTCGCGCTTTGGCTCACGGTTTTGAGCACGCTCTCGGCCCGGGTGCGGAACGAAGAGATCGCCGCGTCGGTCGAGCGGCGCCGCTCGTCGCGCTGACGCAGCAAATCCCGCTCCTTCTCGGTCAGCAATTGGTCGGTGACGTCGTTATGGGTGGCCACCCAACCGCCGCCCCGCATCGGCCGGCTGACCAGGGCGATGACGCGGCCGTCCTTGAGCTCGATTGTCTTGGTCTCCGTTCGTCCTTCGGCTGCCTGGCTCAGGCAATTGGCGACATAGAGGTCGACGTCGCCGGAGAAGTTGCCGGCGGCAAGCCGGTGCATCAGCAGATCGCGCAACGACGTGCCGGCACGCGCATGGTCGGGCCGCAAATGATACATCTCGATATAGCGCTCGTTGCACAATACCAGGCGTGCCGCGCTGTCGAACATGCACAGGCCCTGGGTCATGTTGTTGAGCGCGGCGCGCAGCAGCCGCACTTGGCCGCGCCGGCGGCCGATTATGACACAGCCGGCCAGTGCCACGGCGCCGAGACCGAACGGCGCGCCCATAACGGCGGCGGCGGCCGGGGTGGGCGCTTCGGTGAGCGCGGCGACGATCCAGTCAGGCCCAGCGAAAAGGTAAATGATCACACCCGCGACAAAGCCCGCCGCGCCCATCATGACGATGAGCGTCCAGTTGCGGCCTGCTTTCGCCAGGACTCGACTGCCAAGCATTGCCTGCGTGCCACGATTGAGCGGCCGAGTGTAGCCGCCGGCCGGTTGTTTTGAAGTTAAGGAATGGCGTCCGATTCCTTAACAAAATCTGATCGGCTCGCGGTTTGCTCGCTGGCAGCCGGTATCAGCGCTCGACCTCCGCCGGAATCACCGGCAGCAGCAGGTGCGAATCCATGTCGCCGCCGGCATAGAGGGTGTTGGTGGCGCCGGAATTGTAGTCGGCGTGGTAATGCATGTAGTGGCTCGAGCCGACGCCGTCGCGCGGCTGAACGTCGAGCCGGATGCGGTGGCCCTTCTTGAACACCATCGAGGTCGGCCAGATCTCGACCTCGACGCGCACGATCTCGCCCGGCGTCAGATAAAGCCGGCGGACGTGGCGGTGATAGGGGCGGTAGGACCGCGACAATTCGGGATCGAGCTCGCGGTGCGACACCCGTAGCCAGCCCTTCGCCACCGGCACCGGCAGACCCTGCTGGCCGGTTTCCATCAGCTCCTTGCCGTCGGGATCAAAATTGCGCAGCGTCAGGAATAAATCCATGTCCTCGCTCGAACTCGACACCCATAGCACCGCGGCGAGCGGCCCGGTAATTTCGGTGTCGGCGGTAAGCGGCGGCGTTTCGAACGAGAGTCCCATTCCCGGTTTGATGCCGCCGCCTAAGACTTGCGATGAGGCAGCCGACGTCGAGCCCATCGAGCCGAGGCCCGAGGCGGGATAGCTCCTCGACTCGGCCTGCGGCGGCCGGTTCTCGGTCAGGGCGCCGACCGGCGGTGCGCCTTGCGCTGGCGCCTTCGACAGATCGAGATAAAGCTTGGTCCAGCGCGTGCGCCGCAGCGGCCATTCGTGCTCGTGGCGCCATTCGAAGGCGTCGCCGCCCTTGCGGATGGCAAGCTTGATCGGCGGCTCGTCCATCACGCCGTTGTCGATGCCTTTGAGCCAGTAATCGAAAAACCGGATCTGATCGCGCCTGCCGTCCTCGGTGTAGAACGGGTGCACATGCGAGCCGAAATGGATGCGCAGCTTCTTGTGCGGCGTCGCCGCGCGCATGAACGCCTCGATATTGCCACGCAGGTGCAAGCCCATGCCGGACCAATTGCCGACGGAAAACATCGGCACATCGATCTTGTCCCATTGCGCCTGCGAGCCGCGGAAGGCGCCGCTGTCGAGATTATTATGCAGCCAGAAATGCAGCGTGTTGAGCTGCCAGCCGTCAGGCAAATGCTGCGACGCGCGCCCCAACAGATGATGCAGGAGATGCGCGGTGTACCAATTGGTCATGAACAGAGAGAGGATGCCGCCATGGTAGAGCGCATCGCGGTAGAGATCGGCGAATCCTTCCCAGGGAATGATCGCCTGCAACGCCGGCGGCCGCAGATTGGCGACGAACCATTGATTGATGGCGAAATAGGAAATGCCATTGAGCCCGACCTTGCCGTTGCACCACGGCTGCGCCGCCGCCCATTCGATGGCGTCGTAGAAATCGATCGCCTCCGCCAGCGACCACGCGTCGTATTGCCCGGGTGATTTGCCGGTGCCGCGGGCATCGACGCGCACGGCGGCGTAGCCGCGCGGCACCCACCATTTCGGATTGACGGTCTCCCAGTTCATCCATTCGTTGGGCGCCTCGGCAAGCGTGTCCGGCACGATCCAGAGCTTGTCTTTCTGATAGGGGCCGAGATTGAGAATGGCGGGAAATTTGCCGTTGTCGTGCGGCCGGAACACGTCGGCTTTGAGCCGCGCGCCGTCCCGCATCGGCACGTCGACGTCCCTTTCAAAGACGATGGGATAGTCGGAGCGCGGCGCGCCCGGCGTGCTATTCATGATGGCGCCCGCTCACTCGGTCTGGATTTTCACTTCCCCGGTGATCTTGCGCCAGACATCCATCTGTTGCGCCAGCCAGGTTCTGGCCTCGTCCAGCGAAGCGTTGGGCACGGTATTGAACGTCTGCTTCCGAAACGCATCGGCCACCTCCGGCGCTTTCATGGCCGCGACGAACGCGTTGAAGATGGTCTGCTGCACGTCTTTCGGCGTGCCGCCCGGTGCGAACAATGCCTGCCAGGCTATGGTGCCGACGCCGGAGAAGCCGATCTCCTGCATGGTCGCCAGGTCCGGATAGTCCGGCAGCCGCTGATGATCGACCAGCGCGAGCGCAACGAAATTTCCGGCTTTGAGCTGCGGCGTCGCGCTCGCCACGTTGAGAAACGCGACCTGGGTCGAGCCGGTGAGCATGTCGTTGATGACGCCGGAAGCCCCGGCTTTATTGGGGATGGCGACCATGTCGAGATCGCCGGCGCGCTTGGCGAAATAGGCCATGTCGTAATGCGGATAGCTGCCGGGTCCCACCGTGCCGTAACGGACCTGTCCCGGGTTCTTCTTCGCATAGGCGACGAGCTCAGGCACGCTCTTGACGTCAAAATTTTTCTTGGTCGCGAGCAGGAACGCCGGAATATCGACCAAGTCGGTGATCGGCACGACGTCCTTGGCGTAATCGATCTTGAATTTATCCGGATAAATGACCGGCGTGATCGCATTGGTGGTGACATTGCCGATCATCAGCGTGTAGCCGTCCGCCGGTGAGCGCGCCAGGTCTTCGTCGGCGACGATGCCGAACGCGCCGGGCTTGTTCTCGACGTAAAAGGATTGGCCGAGCGTCTTGCCCAATTGGTTGGCGAGGATGCGCGCGACGATGTCGGTCGCGCCGCCCGGCGCATAGGGGACGATGATCTTGACCGGCTTTCCGGGATATTTATTGGTCGTCTGGCCGAAGGCCGCGCCGGTTGCCAGGCACAATAGCGTCGCGACGATAATTCCAAGAGGATTCATGTCTCTCCCCAACCTCATTGTTTTCCGGCCTTGACGCCGTGCAAGCTGTGCGAAGCGTCTTTCACGGTGAAGAAGACGACGTCGCTGTCCGCTCCGGCCATACCTGAATGCACGACGTCCGCCGGTACGTAGACGACCGAACCCGGCTTCGCTTCGACCGCTTTGCCGCCTATCGTCGCGCGGAATGTGCCCTCGATCACATAAATCCATTGCTCATTGGGATGTGAGTGCGGCTCGGCGCCGGTGCCCGCGGGCATCCGCATGAGGCCGACGATCATGCGGTCGCCCTCCACGCAAGCTCCGTTCGCCGTCGAATAATCCGGGCCGCCGAGGATGTGATTGATGTTGGCAAGATTGAAAATGTACTCGCCCGGCCCGGCGCGCTTGGCGCCAGGCGTCCGAGCGTTGGGGCCTAATTCGTTAGCGCTCATTTCGGCCATGCGCTGTTCCTCCGCGTCTGCTAGGCTGCGGATCGTAATCGACGCGACGCCGTGATGCCAGGGCAAGCCGATACCCGATGCTCCATCCGAAAAGCCTAATGCGCTTCACGCTTCCGACACTTTTTTAGCGGCACTATCGCGCCGTCGACTGGGGGGAATTGCCGATGATCCGGCCGCTTGCCGCGCTCGCCGTTTGCGGCGCTGTCTTGACTGCGGCGGGACTTGCCGCCTGCACCGGCAATGCGCCGCTCTCCGGCCAGCCGACGTTCTATAAGGACCTGGCGCAGTCCGACGCCGCGCTCGATGCCAATGCGGCGCAATCGATGATTTCCGGCTACCGCAGCAATAACGGCCTGCCGCCGGTTACGCTCGATCCCGAGCTGATGCGCCTTGCCGCCGTCCAAGCGCAGGTCATGGCGGCGAAGGGCAAGCTCGATCATGACGTCGGCGCACCTTTCCAGGAGCGCATGCGCAAGTCCGGCGTCGACGCTTCGGTTGCGGTCGAGAATATCGGCGCCGGTTATCACACCCTCGCCGAGGCGTTTTCCGGCTGGCGCGATTCGCCGCCGCACCGCGCCAACATGCTCAATGCCAGCGTGACGCGCATGGGCATTGCCGCGGTCTACACGCCGAAATCGAAATACAAGGTGTTCTGGTCGCTGATCCTCGCCGCGCCGGACGCGCGTAACGGCTAGAGCGGGATGACTTTTCCTCGAATCGCCATCCCGCTCCAGCTATTTGTTTGAGAATGACCTCTACGTCGACATCGCCGGAATATGGACGCTGCTTGGGCAGCTGCTTGGCGACCGTTCGCCGGCTCTTTTCGGCGGTTGCGCTATCTGATGAAGCGGAGGAGTCGCGGGCAATTCCCGGCGGAGCAACTAAATGAGATCGAAAATCTTGCCGTCAAACTTCTTTTGCGCCTCGGCAAGCAGCGGTGCGACGGCAGTGCGGAATTGGGCATGCTCGTCCGCGGTCAGTTCGGCGATTTCGCAGCCGGCCGCTTCGATGGCGTCGCGGGCGTCGCGGTCCTCCGCGATGGCAAGATCGCGCTGAAACGCGACCGCACGCGTCACCGCTTCGCGCATGGCGTCTTGTAAATCTGCGGGCCAGGCGTCGAACGACGGCCGATGCAGGAAAATCGGCCGCGAAATGTAGAAGTGGTTGGTGACGGTGTGGAAATGGTGAAATTTATGCACGCCGTAAGTCACGGTGTTGGCGAATGGATTTTCCTGGGCATCGAGCGTGCCGGCCTTGATGCCGGCGATCGCCTCGGTCAAATCGCAGCGGATCGGAACGGCGCCGAGGAGCTCGAACGTTCTGGCCTGCACCTCGCTCGGCAGCACGCGGATGCGCATGCCCTTGAGGTCGGCCGGCGCACGCACCCGCCGCAAGCGGTTCGAGATCTGGCGAAAACCGTTTTCGAACCAGCCGAGGATGCGGTAATTCGCGCGGTCTTCGATCTTGGCGGCGAGAAAACGGCCAAGCGCGCTGTCCATCGCCGCGCGCGCTTGATCGCGCCGGTCGAACAGGAACGGCAGATCGACGAAGCCGAGCTCGCCGACACGATCGGTCAGGTAACTCGACGACTGATAGCCGAGCGTGAGCACGCCGTCCTCGACCAGCCATAAAATCTCCTCGGCGCGATAACCGAAATCCATAATGTTCCAGACATATTTTACGTCGATGCGGTCGCCGAATGCGGCCACCAAAGTGTCGCCGATCAGTTTGAGGCTTTTCGAAAACGAGGTGGTCGGCGGTCCATAGCCGCCCATGCGGATGGTGATCGATTTGGACATTGTGGTTTGAAAAATCCTATGAGCGTCCCGAGAATGCCAAGCTACGCGGGAAACACCCGACAATGTCAACGCTAGCCGCGTAAGTGCGCACGAATGGATTTGCCGGTCGCGATCGCGGCGGCGCGTAGCGCTTCCAATCGGCAAGCAAGCGTGAACGGCACCTCCGGCCGCACCGCGATCATGCGGTTGCACAGCGCCAACCGCTCGCTCCAGATGCTATCCAGCATCGTATTGCCCGGCGCAGCGCAGGAATCGGTGCGTGCGATCGCGCCGTCGTCGGCAAGCACTTCGGTCAGCGCCGCACTGAGGAGGACGCCGGGCGCAAAGCGCGCGAAGTTCTCATTGTATGCGGTTTTCCAGTACCAGGCAGTGTCGCCGCTGTGCAGCGTGATCGCGGCGGCGATCGGACGGCCGTCGAGCAGCAGGCGGTTGATCGCGACTTTGCCTTCCGGGGCGAGTGCGGACAGGGCCATTTTGATGAAGCTCGTCATTTCTTCATGATGCGCAGCCGCAGTGCCGGCTTCGCCTTTCCAGCCACTCGCCTCGAGCGCGAAGAAATCGTCGATGCCGGCCGCGACCGCCTCCGGCTCGGACGCGGCCGTGAACAACAGCGCGCCGGCATCGGACAGGCGCCGTCCGGTGCGGCGCAACTCGCGGTGCCGGCGCGCCGACAGCACGTTTTCGAGATAGTGCGAGCGGTCCTCTCGCGGCGCCAGCAATGCCCGGTGATGCCGCGCGAAATCGGCGCACGGCATCTGCGTGCGGCTGAGAATCGTGCCGAGCGCAGCGGCGAACGGCTCGTCCTCGGCGATGAGCGGCAGCAGCACCAATCCAGGCAGCGACGGATCGCCGGCAATATAAGCGAGCCAAGCCGCGATCACCGGCTCCGCCGCCTCGCGTTCGACCAGCGGCGTTCCCAGCGGGCCATAAGGATGCGTCCAGCCGACAAGGACGGGAAGCTTCAACCCGTAACGCCGTTCGCTGATGCGGGCCGGAAAGAATCCGAGCAGCTTGCGCGGCGTGGTCCCCGACCACACCAGCAGGGCGCCGACATCGTTGCCGAAGACGGCCGCGGCCGCCAGCGCAAAGCCGGGTTCATAAAAAATATTGGGTTCGAGTGCGCGCGCGGCGAGCTCGCGCCAGTCGTCCGCCATCGGCAGCAGATCGGCGAGCCAGCGCCATTCGACGGCAAACGAATTGATCGCATAGCGGTCGGCGAGCACGGCGCGCCGCGCGCTGGCGATGGCCGAGACGGTGCGCTCGAGCGCGACGCGCGGCGCGAACTGCGAACCGATCGATGCCACAACGACCTCTGCGCAACGGGGCATGATCCCGAAAAGTGGATACCGGTTTTCGGAAAAGATCATGCCCCAACAGAGATTCACGAATAGCAAGGAAGCGTTAAGAATAGGTTGGAATAAATTAATAAATGCGGCGGGGGCGGGCGGTGCGGCGGATTACGCCGCAGCCGTTGCGGCGACGTCGGCGAGCGCCGCGGCGACGAATTCACGCTCTTGCGCGGACAGCGCGCGCTGCGGCGGCACCGGATCGCCTACGTCATAACCCTTAATTTCGAGCGCCGCCTTGATGCAGGCGGCAAGATTGAAGCGCGCGAATATTTCGTTGATTCGCCACAACCGCCGCTGCAATCGCATCGCCTCCGTCCAGTGCCCGGCGCGACACAGCTCATAGAGCGCAACGCTCTGGTGGGGAATGACGCAAGCCGGTCCCGCCATCCAGCCGACGCCGCCGATCAGCATGACGGCGGCCGGAATATGCGCGGACGCCGAGAACACTTTGAGCCGCTCGCAGCGATTGACGATCGATAGAAGCCTGCCGGTATTGGTCGACGCATCCTTGATGTAGCGGATGCGCGGATGTTCGGAAAGCCGCGCGATGACGTCGAGCGAGAGATCGGTGCGTTGGAATTGCGGATTGGTATAGAGTACGACCGGAACGTCGACGGCGTCGGCGATGGCGCGGAAATAGGATTCCACCTGCGGCTCCGCGAGCGGGAAATAAGATTCGAGGATGGCCAGAATTCCGTCGGCGCCGAGCTTTTGATAATCGCGCGCCTGCGCGACCGCGTCCGCAGTCGCGGTCGCCGCTACGCCCGCGATCACCGGCACGCGGGCCGCGGCCGCTGCGATCGTTACGCGCACCACCTCGGCGCGTTGCGCGTTGCTCAAATAGGCGAATTCCCCGGTCGAGCCGAGCGGCGTCAGCCCATGCACGCCCGCGTCGATGAGATCGTCGACCAGCCGGCCGAGCACGTCGGATTTGATGCGTCCCGCCTCGTCGACGGGTGAGACCAGATATGGAAAGACGCCGTGGAAGCCGCTCACGTTTTTTGCTTTGAGCATGATCTAATCCGAAAACCGGTAGCCACTTTTCGGGGGCATGCTCTAGCGCTCGGCCTTGTACTGCGCCATCGCATCGGTCCACACTTTCGCGCGATCGTCATCGAAGAGCAGTTTTGCATCTTCCGGCACCGTGACCCAGGCGCCGCGCGAAATCTCATCGTCTAGCTGTGACGGCCCCCAGCCGGCATAGCCGAGCGCGACCAGACTTTTGGCGGGTCCCTTGCCGAGACCGAGATCGCCCAGAACGTCGGCGGCATTGCTGAGCGCGACGCGGCCGTCGATATCGAGCGTGCCGTTGCGACGGTAGTCGGCGGTGTGAATAACGAAGGCCATTGTCGGGTTGACCGGCCCGCCGAGGAAAATGCGCACGCTGCCGCCAACGCCGCCGGCATCGGCGCCAAGCGCTTCGAGGAGGGTGGCAATGGGGCGGCTGCCGAGCGGATGGTTGATGACGATGCCCAGCGCGCCGTCGCGGCCGTGCTGCGCCATCAGAATGACCGCGTGATGGAACGGATCGCTCATGTCCGGCGAAGCGATCAGGAGCCGACCGGCGAGCGACGCCGGCGTTGTGACGTCAGGCTGCTCGGGCGACAACGCGGCATGCAGCACCGCCGCCGGCACCAAAATCGCTGCCGCGGCCAAAATCCAACGCAGCCCTTTGCAAGGCCTGTAGTCGAACGCACGCACGATCCATCCGCCACGCTGGCCCGCTTCTACCCCACTTTATACGCTCGCGCCCAGGCGGGGGAGAGAGGCTTAAGGCGAGATTTCTTCAAGCACGCGTCGCTTGGTCTCCACCGCGAACAGCCCGGTTACGATCGCGCCAATGACCGCTACCACGGCGAAAACGAGAAACACCGCAGCCAGGCCCGAGCCGACAATAAAGCCTACGATTGCCGGTCCAAGGATGGATGCGAAGCGCAGCCATGCGGTCGCGGTGCCGACGGCAATGGCGCGCGCGCGGGTCGGATAAAGCTCCGGCGTATAGACATAGACCCCGATCGATAGCACCGAGACGAAGAAATAGCCGCAGGTCACCAGCACCAGCACGCGCTGCGGCGAATCCGGCCCAAGGACAAAGAGCGTACCAAGCGCAACCGCGTTGGCGGCAAATGCCAAGGTGAACCACGGCCGGCGGCCGATGCGATCGATGGTCAGCGCGCAGATCAAGGCGCCGCCGAGCCCGACGGCCTGGGTGATCAAGCCGTATTGCAGCGCTTGTTGCAGCGGCAGCTTGAACACCGTCGAGTAGATCGTCGGTAGCCAGACAATGAGGCCGTAGTTGAAAAAATACGCGGCGAACCAGATCACCCACACCACCAGCGTTCGCCGCAGATAAGTTGGACCGAACAGATCGGACCAGGAGGCCGTCAGCGGCCCCGTGACATTGACCTTTTGCGGCGGCAGCAGCGGTTGGCCGGTGGACTTCTCCGTCTCCCGCTCGATCCTTGCCAGCGACGCCTCGGCGTCGGCATTGCGTCCGCGCGTCGCCAGCCAACGTGGCGATTCCGGAAGCAGCCGCTGCAACACCATGGCGACGAAGGCCGGCAGCGCGCCGATGACGAACATCCATTGCCAGCCGAAGCGCGGCACGATCCACGCGCCCATAAATCCGGCGGCAACCAGCCCGATCGGGAACACGAGCTCGTAGAGCAGCACGAATCGGCCGCGCCCCTTGGCGCGAGCGATCTCGCTGATATAGGTCGCGGCGACCGGAACCTCGCCGCCGAGACCAAAGCCCTGGACGATGCGCGCGGTGACGAGCGATTGATAATCCCAGGCCAAGGCGCAGGCGAGGCTCATGACGGCGAAGATCGAGATCGACCAGAACATCGCCGTGATGCGGCCGTAGCGCTCGGCGATCCAGCCGAAGAATAGCGCGCCGCCGAGCTGGCCGAGATAGCCGGCCGAAATCAGCAAACCGATCCGCGGACCGTCGAGCTGCCACGCCCGCACCAGAACCGGCAAGACGAACGCGATGGCCAACGCATCGAAGGCGTCGAAAAACGTCGCGACGCCGATGATGATCCTGGCCTTGATGTGCCACCACGAAACCGGCAGACGCTCGATCCGCGCGACAACGTCACTGATAGAGCCGCTGCCGCCGGCAGCCGCATCGCTCACGCTCATTATTTCCTCCCCCAAGCTTTTATGGCGTTCAGACGAATTGTACGGCGATGCCGCCGAGCTGGCCAAAGTCGGCATGCAATGTGTCGCCCTTGCGTGCGAACACCACGCGCGTGAACGAGCCGGCGAGCACCAGATGACCGACTTCCAGCGCTACGCCGTGCTGGCCGAGCTTATTGGCAAGCCAGGCAACGCCGAGCGCCGGATGGCCGAGTACGCCCGCGGCGACGCCGGTCTCCTCGATTTCGGAGTTGCGATACATGATGCCGCCGACCCAGCGCAGATCGACTTCGAGCGGACCCACCGGGCGGCCGCCGACGACGATACCGGCCGCGGCGCCGTTGTCGGACACGGTGTCGAATATTTTCCGTGGATCCTGCAGGCGCGCATCGACGATCTCGATCGCCGGCACGACATATTCGGTGGCGCGCAGCACATCGGTCAGGCCGATGCCGGGACCGCGCAACGGTTTGCCGAGTACAAAGGCGAGCTCCACCTCGACGCGCGGCAGGCAGAAATTCTCATGCGGAATGCGCGCGCCGTCGGCAATCATCATGTTGTCGAGCAGGTGGCCGTAGTCCGGCTCGTCGATCTGCGAGGAACGCTGCATCGCCTTCGAGGTCAGACCGACTTTATGGCCGATAAGTTTCGCGCCGGCCGCGATTTTGCGCTTGGCCACCTCGGTCGAGATCGCATAGGCGTCTTCCATGGCGATGCCCGGCCAGGTCTTGGAGAGCTGCACCGCCTGTTTGCGCTCCTTCTCCGCGGCAAGAAGAATATCGGCGGCCTTGTTGCGATCGGCATCGGACATCATGGCGGCAAAGCTCCCCCCTCGATACGCACTTTCACTCCGCCATCCTGAGTTGCGCGCTCATCGAGCGCCGCAGGACGACGGGCACCGACACTTAGCACATTTACAATGGGGCGAGGCGCGGCGGCGGGGGCAGCGTTACTGACAGGCGGCGCGGAGCAGCACGGTTTCGACCGGACAATCGGCGGGCCTCGGCGTCTGTCCCGAGACCCAAAGTGAATCGGCGCATTTTTCCGCGGTGCGAACATCGAGCGGCTGGCCGGTGCTGAAGCCCTTGGTCTTGCACACATCGGTTGCCGCCGTGGCGCAGTCGGCCGCGCCGTTGCCGGCAACGGGGCAGGTTTGCTGGATTTCGATCACGTGCGACGGCCGCAGGGCGTCGGCGGCGTTCTTCATCGCCTGCTGGGTGGCGGCGGCAGCGCCCTTGGCGGCATCCGCCGATTGCTTGTTGAACGCGTCGAGCTTGGTCTGCTGCTCCTTCATCTTGGCTTTCCAGTCGGCGACGGACTGGTTCCACCATTGGCCGAAGCCGTTGAGGAAACCGCGCTGCTCGGTCGGGGGCGGGGCCGCTGGCGGCGGTTGCGGCGGCAGGACTAAACCGGCTGACGCCGGCGGCGCCGGCGGCGACGCGGTCGGTGCGGGAAGCGGCTGCATGATCGCCGCCCCGGTGGCAGGCGGCGGGCTAGTCTGGGCGAGCGCCGCCCCGGCCATTGTCGCCGTCACTCCTGCAACCGCCAGCCATGCGACGGCGCGCGATAGCGCCGCCGCGTCGTAATTGCCGGTGTTTAGTAGACTGCGTGCTGTCACGGCCACTCCGTCATGGCCAAAGTTTGAGGCCCACCCTTATGGGCCCAACGGGTGTCACTGACTTGCAGTCGCACCAATAACCCTGGCCGCCAAATTAGGCGCCACCATGGTCAGAATACCCGCATTACGACAACAAAACCAATTATTAGAAGCACCGAGCCGAGGCCGCTTAGGCCCGAGCCGGGTCTCCAGTCGCGCATCTCTACGATTTGAAACCATTACGCTCGCGCCATCTGGCCCACACGAACCAGGCAAATCCGGCCAAGAGAAGAGCGACGGCGAGGCCGTCGAATTCGTGGAAAAGCCGGCGGAAGGTCGGATCGCTGTTCCAGCGGGCGCCTAGCACATAGCCGATGTAAGCAAGGCCGAAACACCACGGCCACGAACCGAGAAACGTGTAGATCTGGAATTTCAACATCGGCATCCGCGCCAGCCCGGCCGGAAAGGCGATAAAGGTTCGCACCACGGGAAGCAGCCGGCCGACGAAAACCGTGACCGAGCCGTAGCGGGCAAAGAACTGCTCCGCGCGATCGATCTCGTGAGGCCGCACCAGAACGTAAGCGCCCCAGCGTTCGAATGCTTTGCGGCCTCCGGTGGCGGCTACGTAATAGGCGATCGTCGAGCCGACATTGCAGCCCAACGCCCCCATCGTTGCGGCGCCGATCAAGCTGAACTGCCCATTCGACACCAGATAGCCGGCGAACGGCATGATCACCTCGGAGGGAAGCGGGATGCATGCGGACTCGATTGCCATTAAAACGACGATACCGAGGTAGCCGGCCGCCGAAATCACCCCGACGATCAAGGACACCATCGTCGAGATGAGCTGGTCAACCATTGCTGATCTGGAATGGCGAGAGGCAGATCAGCGCCGTTTGGGCGCGCGGCGGCCTTCGAGCATGACGATTTTGCGCCGCGGAAACTCCTCGGGCAGCTTCTTCGGGACCTTCTCCGCGATGCCCAGGAGCCGCTCGCGCCGATCCATCTCTTTCCAGACGTCGTCCGGGCGGATACCGGAGGCGACCCACAGCACGACGAGATTATAAATGAGATCGGCGCTTTCCTTGACCACGGCGTTGCGGTCGCCATGCATGGCGTCGATCACGACTTCCACGGCTTCCTCGGCGAGCTTCTTCGCCATCTTGCTGCGGCCCGAACGGAGCAGACGCGCCGTCCGCGAGGTCGACGGATCGTCGTGTCGGCAGGCCAGCGCTGCCTGGTAAAGCCGGGAAACCGAATCAGTCATGGTTCATCAGAATACCGCGATCTTGTCGCGATTGTGTTAATTCGTGCGGGCATAGCGGGTTTCCCGCGGCGGTCTTCACTCGTCCTGAGCCAGCAGACCGGCGTTGCCTCCTGCCGCAGCCGTATTAACCGTCACCACCTGCTCGGTCGCAAAGCGGCGCAGGTAGTTTGGCCCGCCGGCCTTTGGGCCGGTGCCGGACAAATGCGTGCCGCCGAACGGCTGAGTGCCGACCACGGCGCCGATCATGTTGCGATTGACGTAAACGTTGCCGTGCGGGAGCCGGGCGGCGATGTGCTCGATGGTCAGATCGATACGCGACTGCACGCCAAGCGTCAGCGCGGTGCCGTTCTTGGCGATATCGTCCAACAGCGCATCCAATTCCCCGGCGCGCCAGCGCACGATATGGAGCACCGGGCCAAAAACTTCCCGATCGAGATCGATCGCCCGGTTGATCTCGACGATCGCCGGCGCGACATAGGTGCCGTCGGCCGGCATCGCCTTGCCGCGGTCGGAGCGCAAGCGCACGCGGCCGGCGCGCTCCATGCCTTCGATCCAGCTTTCGAGCTTGGCCTTCGCATCCGCATCGATCACCGGACCGACATGGGTTGCGACGTCGCGCGGATCGCCGAGGCGCAACTCGCGCGTCGCGCCGATCAGCATTCCCAGCACGCGCTCGGCGACGTCGGCTTGCAGGCAGAGGAGCCGCAACGCCGAGCAGCGCTGCCCGGCGGAACGGAAGGCCGATGCGATCGCGTCGTCGCTGACCTGTTCGGGCAGCGCGGTTGCATCGACGATCATGGCATTGATGCCGCCGGTCTCGGCGATGAGCGGCACGATCGGTCCGGCTTTTTCGGCAAGCGCGCGGTTGATCGCGCGGCCGACTTCGGTCGAGCCGGTAAAGACCACGCCGGCGACGCGCGGGTCGGCGACCAGGCTCGCGCCGACCGCGCCGTCGCCGGGGACGAGATGCAGCGCGCTTGCCGGCACCCCGGCCTCGTGCAGCAGCGCAACGGCGAGCGCGGCGGTGAGCGGTGTCTGCTCGGCGGGCTTGGCGACGACCGTGTTGCCGGCAAGGAGCGCGGCGCATACCTGGCCGACAAAGATGGCGAGCGGAAAATTCCACGGACTGATGCATGCAAACACGCCGCGTCCGCGGTAGCGCAGTTCGTTGCTTTCGCCGGTCGGCCCCGGCATCGGCTGCGGCGTCAGAGCATTGCGCGCCTGTGCGGCATAGTAGCGGCAATAGTCGACGGCCTCGCGCAGCTCCGCGAGCGCGTCGTCCAGCGTCTTGCCGGCTTCATTCTGCAACAGTGCAAGGAGCCGACCGCGATTGACTTCGAGCCGGTCGGCGGCGCGTTCGAGTAGCCTGGCGCGCTCCTCGACCGGCTGTGCCGCCCAGGCGGCAAAGCCGGCCGCGGCGGCTGACGTCGCGGCGCGCACGATCGTGTCGTCGGCGTCGCATGCGATGCCGATGGCTCTGCCGTCGATCGGCGAATACACGACGCGCTCGATGCCGGGCAGCGCAATGCCATCGACCAGCGGTGCGGCTTTCGCAGCTGCCGTCTGCAAAAATCTCTCGCCGTCGCGCACGTCGCGCCGCACCGCGTCGAGACTTGCGCTGTCGCCGAATTCCACGCCTGCTGAGCCGCGCCGCTCCGGTTGATAAAGATCGTGCGGCAGCGGAATTTTGCCATTGCGGGCCTGCCGCGCATCGGCGATCCCGCTTTGCGGGCGGCGCAAGATGTCCGCGATCGGCACGTTCGGATCGGCGGCGACGGATACGAACGATGAGTTGGCGCCGTTCTCCAACAATCGCCGCACCAGATAAGCGAGAAGATCGCGATTGTTCCCGACTGGCGCGTAAATCCGGCAAGCCACGTCGGGAAATTCCACGCGTAGCGCATCGTACAGCGCTTCGCCCATGCCGTAGAGACGCTGGAATTCGTAACCCTCGATGCCGCCGGCGTCTTCGATCACGCTGGCGACGGTGAGCGCGTTATGGGTGGCGAATTGCGGAAACAGATGCGCGCGTCCCGCGAGCAGCTTTTTCACGCAGGCCATGTAGCAAAGATCGGTCATGGCTTTGCGCGTGAACACCGGATAATCCGGCAGGCCGCGCTCCTGCGCACGTTTGATCTCGGTGTCCCAATAGGCGCCTTTGACCAGCCGGACGGTCAGCCGCCGGTTTTTTGCCGCCGCGACGTCCTCGACCCAGCCAATTACCGCCAAGGCGCGCTTCTGATAGGTCTGCACCGCAAGCCCGAAACCATCCCAGCCTGCGAGGGCCGCATCGCTCAACACCGCGCCGACGATTTCGAGCGACAGTTCCAGCCGGTCGGCTTCCTCCGCGTCGACGGTGAACTGAAGGTCGTTGTCCTTGGCGAGCCGGGCGAGGTCGAGGAGACGCGGCGTCAGTTCCTCGATCACCCGATCGCGCGAGATCGCTTCGTAGCGTGGATGCAGCGCCGAGAGTTTGACCGAAATGCCGGGGCGGCGCGGTAGCGCCGCATTCCCGGCGTTGGCGCCGATCGCGGCGATCGCTGCGGCATAGGCAGCGAAATAAATGTCGGCGTCGGCGCCGGTGCGCGCGCCTTCGCCGAGCATATCGAACGAATAGCGAAAGTCCGCATGCGTGCGGGCGCGATGGAGCGCCTCGTCGATGGTTTGTCCGATGACGAAATGCGAGCCCAGAAGCCGCATCGCTTGCCGCGTCGCCGCGCGCATGGCCGGCAGGCCGAGGCGGCGCACGACGGTGTCGAGAATGGTTTCCGGCGTCTCGCCCGGATGAATGATGCGGGCGGCGATGCCGAGCGTCCAGGCCGAGGCCGAAACCAGGATCGCGGTCGACTTGACGTCGCCGTCGAGCCAGCGGCCGGCGGCGAGCTTGTCCTCGATCAGCCGGTCCGCGGTCGCGGCATCGGGCACGCGAAGGAGCGCTTCGGCCAGCACCATGAGCGCCAGCCCCTCCTTGGTCGACAGCGAATAGGCGTGCAGAAAATCGTCGACGCCGCCGAGGCCGGTTGCTGTGGCGCGGATCGCCTCAATGAGCCGCCGCGCGCGCACGTCGATACGACGCTCAGCGGCGCGGTCGCGCGCGGCATCGGCGAGGAGGACTGTCGCCAGTTCCTCGTCGGGCGGCGCAAACGAAGCGTGGAAACTTGGCACCCGGCTTTCAGGCGCGTCCATCGCGGCAATTTAGCACAAGCAAGCATAGGAGGGCACCGCGGCGTGAGTGCGAAGCCGCGTGGGCAAAATCGAACAGGCGCGGTGCCCACGCGGTTGCGTGGTCGCGACGAATTTGCCCACTCTACGCCCATCGCGACTCAACGCGCCAGCAAAGCCGCAAGCTTGTCGATGCTCATGGTCCAGCCCATCTCCATGCCTTGCAGATAGGCGATGGCCTTCTCCACCACCGCGCTGCCACGGGTGTGCAGGGTCATTTTTGTTCTGCCGTCCTCGTCGGCGAAGGTGACGGTGGTGAAGCCTTCGATGATGTGATTGCCCGTCTCATCGATGGCGACATTGGTAAAAGCGAGCCGCTCGGGCGGCACGAGTTCGCGGATCTCGCCCTTCATCGGATAGATGGCGCCGTCGGGAGCGCGCATGTGAATGCGCAGCGCGCCGCCGACGCGGGCATCGATCTCGCAGACCGGATTGGTGAAGCCCTTCGGGCCCCACCATTGCGCCAGCAGTTTTGCGTCGGTCCAGGCTTTGAATACCAGCGCGCGCGGCGCATTGAACACCCGCGTGATGGTAATTTCACGTTCGGCGAGCACCTGGGCGGCAGTTGTCATGGTATGCTTCTCCTCACAACGCTACTTCGCTTTGGCGAGATAGGCGTCGAGCCGCTCGAACGAGCCGGTCCAGCCCTGGGTCATGCCACTCTGTGCCGCATCGAAAGTCGCTCGCTCTTCGGCGGTGGCATTGATCGGCGACCAGCGAAGCGTGACTTTGGTTTTGTTGTCGGGCTGCGCTTGGAACGTGACTGTGGTGATCAATTCCAGCGGCCATGTCGGACTCAGCGGATGGCGCGTGAGACCGCCGGATTCGTCGGAAAACGAATGCACCCAGGAAAGACGCTCGGGTTCGGCGATCTCGCGATAAACGAACTTCGCCCACATCACCTTGCCGGAGGGATCGCGCATGGCGCCGTGGTAGGTGCCGCCGACACGTAGGTCCATCTTCGAGGAAATCACGGTCGAACCCTTGGGCCCGAACCATTCCTTCATGCGCTCGGGCTCCGTGAAACACTCCCATAACAGTTCGCGCGGCGCATCGAACTCCCGCGTGATGACAAAGTCCTTCGTTTTCGCGTCGATGGCCGTCATGGTGCTCGCCCCCTTGATCGCGCGCTTATCGCCCAACCAGAACCATCCAGCCGACGCCGAATTTGTCGGACAGCATGCCGAAGCGCGACGAGAAGAATGTCTTCGTCATCGGCATGTTCACTTTGCCGCCCTCGGCCAGCGCATTGAAGATGCGTTCGGCGTCGGCATCGGTCGAGGCGCTGAGCGCAAGGGCAATGCCATGAAAATTCGGACTGCCGTTGCAGCGGCCGTCCGACATCAGGATCGTGGCGTCGCCGGCGCGAAGCGCGGCATGCATCACCTTGTCGGCGTTGCTGGGAGAGATCATCGACGGATCCGGCGCTTCCTTAAAGCGCATCAGCATCTCGACCTTGGCGCCGATTGCTGTCTTGTAGAATTCGATCGCCTCGTCGCAGCGGCCTTCGAATGCCAGATACGGTTGAACTTGCATCGCTTTACTCCTGTATTGGCCCGTCAATGATGGTCCTTGACAAATAGGTTGATATCAACATAATTAGCGAATGTCAAATCCCAGGGTGAGGTTGTGAAGGTTGTGAAGGTTGTCGCCGAGCATGACGATCTGCCGTTTGCGTTGACGCTGCATGTTCGCGATAATTGCCTTTGCTTGCACGTTCAGCGGGCAGCGCGGGCGCTGGCGCGGCGCTTTGACGATGCGCTGCGGCCGCTCGGACTGACGCAGGGTCAATTTTCGCTGCTGATGTCGCTCAATCGCCCGCAGTCGCCCCGCATCGGCGATGTCGCGTCGCTGCTCGCGATGGATCGCACGACGCTCACGGCCGCGCTCAAGCCGCTGCAACGCCGCGGCCTCGTGAAGGTGAAAGCGGATAAGGAGGATAAGCGCGGCCGCCGCCTGATTCTGACTGCGGCCGGCCGTGCGCTGCTTGTTGCTGCGGCGCCGGTATGGACGCGCACGCAAGCCGAAACCGAGCGTGCTCTTACGCATGCGAGTGCGGACACGCTGCGCGCCACTTTGCGAGAACTCTGCTGACATCGCGCCGCCACGTAATGCGCGAGGCGTCCCGTGGTTTGCAACAGAGCCTTGTCGGCGCCGTCCTTCCTCGATTACGCGATCGCGCTTGGCACCGCAGATGGTTGGGCGATGGAGCGCCATCAATGCCGTCTCTTCACGATCAGATGATTCGCACCAGGCGTCGAAACGCGCTCGGTGCAGGCATATCCGAGAGCACGCAGATCAAGGCCGGCGTAAAGATTTTCACCGGCGCCGAGAAAGACCGGTGCGATGGCAAGGTGCATCTCGTCGATCAGGCGAGCGCGCAGGCATTGTTGGACCGTCGAAACACCGCCGCCGACTCGCACATCCTTTTCTTTGGCGGCGCGCCGCGCCTGCCGCAGTGCGTCCTCGATTCCATCCGTGATAAAATGGAAAATCGTGCCGCCGTCCATGACAATGGGGGCGCGTGGATGATGGGTAAGTACAAAGACCGGCACGTGATAGGGCGGGTTGCTGCCCCACCAGCCCTTCCAACTCTCGTCTGGCCACGGCCCTCGAACCGGCCCAAACATGTTGCGACCGAGCACCCAGGCGCCGACGTTTTCGAAACTTCGCGCCGCGAAGTCGTTGTCGACACCAGTCTCTCCGCCGTCCTGGCCGAACATCGTTCGGAAGGTGCGTGTCTTGAATGCCCATTCGTGTAAGGCCGTCCCATTCACGCCGAGCGGGTTCTGCAGGCTCTGGTCGGGCCCGGCGCCAAAGCCGTCAAGCGATAGTGAGAACGCGCGCACGCTCACTCTTGACATGCCGTTCTCCTTTCAGTTTCTCGCGAGTTAAGCAGACTGCGCCGCCACGTATTCCGCAAGCCGCGCCAGCGTCTGCACCAGTCCTTTGTCGGCGCCGTATTCCCTGATGACGCGATCGCGTTCGGCGCCGGACGGGAAGTCGCCGCGCCAGGTAATGCGCGTGCGTCCGCCAAGATCTTCAAAAACGATGGTCTGGCGGAACTGCACCGGTTCGACGTCCGCCCCGCCGCCATGGCGATAGACGATACGCTCGTTTGGCACGATGTCTTCGTAGATGATGCGATTCTGATAATCGCGGCCGTCGGGCCCGTGCATGACGAAACGCCACACGCCGCCCGGACGCATGTCGAAGCTCGATGTCGTGGTGGTGAAACCGTCCGGTCCCCACCACTGCGCCAGATGCTTGGGATCGGTAAACGCCGCGAAAACCAACTCGCGCGGCGCGTCGAATTCACGCATGCCGATGATCGACCGTGGGTCGCTGTCGAGATCGAGTCTATCTGTCATCGCCATCCGCCGGGTCCTTTTTCGTTGGCTCGGGGGCGAGGTGCTCGGGAGCCCTGGCCTGGAGTTTCTTGAGGTAGTCGTCGAGCCGATCGAAGCTCTCGTCGTAAAAGCGGCGGTAGTGCGCCAGCCAATCGTCAATGTCTTTCAGCGCGCGCGGCTCGATGCGGCATGGCCGCCACTGGGCTTCGCGGGAGCGCGTAATCAGGCCGGCGCGTTCGAGCACTTTGAGGTGTTTTGACACCGCGGGCAGGCTCATGGCGAAGGGCTTGGCCAGTTCCGTCACCGAAGTCTCGCCAAGCGCCAAGCGCGCCAGAATGGCGCGGCGGGTCGGATCGGACAGGGCGGAGAAGGCGGTATCGAGGCTCAATTTCACTATCCGGTTAAATAACCGAATGGTTTAATACATATCAGTCCAGTCCTTGTCAAGCCGGTGCCTGATTAAGTCCGTTGTCATGAGCAGCAGCGATAGACTGCCGTTTTGCCCCTGTCGGAACCGCGTTTATGTCCTTCGTCCGAATTTACCTTCGTGTTCTCGGCCTGTTGCGTCCGGTCGCGCGGCTCGCCGTGACATTGGCGCTGGCGAATATCGCCCTCGCCGTCGCGCAATTCGTCGAGCCGGTGCTGTTCGGCCGCATTGTCGATGCCTTGTCCGGCACACTGCCGGCGGGCATCGCGCCCGCTGCGCGGGCGCTGACGCCGCTCGTCGGCGCCTGGGTTTGTTTCGGGCTTTTCGTGATCGTCGCCGCCACGCTGGTCGCCTGGTACGCCGACCGGCTTTCCCACCGGCGCCGCAACATGGTGCTGGCGGATTATTTCGAGCACGTGCTGCAATTGCCGTTCGCCTACCATGCCGCAGCGCATTCCGGCCGGCAGATGAAGGTGATGCTCACCGGCACCGACACGCTGTGGTGGCTGTGGCTGTCGTTCTTTCGCGAGCATCTGTCCGCCTTCGTGTTCATCGTCTTGCTGTTGCCGGCGTCGCTATTGCTGAACTGGCGGCTTGCTTTGCCGCTGATCGTATTGTGCGCGGCGTTCACGGTGTTGACCGTGTTCGTCATCCATAAATCTTTCGCGCTGCAGCGTGCCGTCGAGCGGCATTATTCCGACCTCGCCGAGACCGCCGCCGATGCGCTCGGCAATGTCGCGCTGGTGCAGAGCTACGCCCGCGTCGAGCTCGAAGTGTCGGGCCTGAAGACCGTGGTGAACTCGCTCCTTAACGCGCAAATGCCGGTGCTGTCGTGGTGGGCCATCGTCACCGTACTGACTCGCGCCGGCACCACGCTCACTCTACTCGTCATCCTTTTGGTCGGAACTTATCTCAAGCTCGTCGGCCTGGCCTCGGTCGGCCAGATCGTCAGCTTCATGGCGATCGCCGCGATGCTGATCGTCCGGCTGGAGCAAGCCGTCAGTTTCTGCAACCGGCTGTTCATGGACGCACCCAAGCTTGCCGACTTCTTCGGCGTGCTCGACACCGTGCCGGCCGTACGCGACCGGCCGGGCGCGATCGATCCCGGCCGCCTGCGCGGCCTCGTTCAATTCAAGGACGTGTCGTTTTCCTATGACGGCAAGCGGTCCGCGGTGACGGATTTGAGCTTTACCGTATTGCCCGGCGATCGCGTGGCGCTGGTCGGCCCGACCGGCAGCGGCAAATCGACGGCGCTGGCGCTGTTGCATCGCGCTTTCGATCCGCAATCGGGCGCGATCTCGATCGACGGCATGGATATTCGCGGCTTTACGCTTGCGGGCTTGCGCCACAATATCGGCGTCGTGTTCCAGGAAACGCTGCTGTTCAACCGCTCGATCGCTGAGAACTTGCGCGTCGGCAAGCCGGATGCGACCGATGACGAGCTGCGCGCGGCGGCGGCGCGCGCGCAGGCATCCGAATTTATCGATCGCAATCCCGACGGGTTTGAGGCGCGTATCGGCGAACGTGGCCGGCTTCTGTCCGGCGGCGAGCGGCAGCGGCTCGCAGTGGCGCGCGCTTTGCTCAAAGACCCGCCGATCCTGATCCTCGACGAAGCGACCAGCGCGCTCGACCCGCTCACCGAGGCACGGCTCAATCTCGCGCTCGACGAAGTGATGAAAGGCCGCACCACCTTCGTCATTGCCCATCGCCTGGCCACGGTGCGCGGCGCGACCCGCATTTTGGTTTTCCGCCAGGGGCGCATCGTCGAGACCGGCACGTTCGACGAGCTGACACGCCGCGGCGGCTTCTTTGCCGAGCTGGTGCAAGCGCAGTTTGGAGTTTCACCTCTCCCCGCCGCGCGGGGAGAGGTCGCGACCCCCGACTTGATCGGGGGGAGCGGGTGAGGGGGCGTTGCCGCGATTCTGAGCTTGTAGGGCGGATTAGCCGAAGGCGTAATCCGCTGCCTCTCGGCAAGATAGCGGATTAGGCTTTGCTAAATCTGCCCCACGCCCTGGTTCCCCATCAGTTGTCCTGATATTTGTGCGTGCATTACATAAGATAGTGCAGCCGCTAGCGGTGTCGGCCAGATGGATACTATCGACTTTTCACAGATTCACACCCTCTCGGGCGGACAACGATATTCTTTCGAAGAATTGGTTTGCCAACTCGCCCGACGAGAGTCGGTCGCTGCTGGATCAACCTTCAGAAGGGTGGAAGGTTCAGGGGGAGACGGCGGGGTCGAAGGCTATTGGCTCTTACCCGATGGCTCAAAATACGGCTATCAGGCCAAATATTTCACGCGAGCGCGAGAAATCGATTGGGGGCAAATAGACGACTCTGTTTACGAAGCCCTCAAAAACCATCGGTCCTTGACACGATACGTTGTCGCAATTCCGTGCGATTTAACAGACCGCAGCGGCGCCACTGCAAAGGGTCGCACTGGTTGGCAGCATTGGGACGCACATAAGAAAAAATGGCTAGCACGGGCGCGGCGACGGCGTCGGAAAATTGATTTTGTGCCATGGACTGCGTTCGAGTTACGAAACCTCCTTATCGCGTCGTCCGCAGATGGCTTGCGTCGTTACTGGTTCGGGAAAGGGGAATTTTCAGCGGAGTGGTTTTCGCGTCATGTCAGCGGAGCAGTTGCGGCTCTCGATGAACGCTATCATCCAGAAGATCACGTGGATGTTTCGATTGAGCACCTCTTTGAGTTCGTGTGTCGCAATGAGGCGGCGCTAAAGCGGCTTATTGACAGAGTCGTGAAAATCGATAACGCGCCAATACCAGATACCTATCTCAAACAAATTGATGACAAGCACCCTCTTGATGACTTGGCTGCCATTACAAAAGCCGTCGATGCTATTACCGCGATAAAACTAGATTTCAGCGTTCCACCGTGGCACGGGTGGACGTTGGCTCGATGGAAGCGTCTCAGTGAAGAATTGGTAAGCGCAGTTGGGAAGCTTCGCACTTGGAGTTGGCAGGAACGCTCGAACATTTCTAAGGACAACTCCGATAAGCGGAGCCGGTTTGAATATCTGTCCCATTCTTTAAACAAGCTCGGCGATGCCGCCGAGTCCCTCCAAACTTTGCTCGGCAGCCGATATCTGGAAGCCGAACAAATAAGGGCCGCTATAATCGAGGGCCGCGCGGGAACGGGCAAATCACACCTGCTCGCCAAGATTGCCGAAAGGGCGCTGCAAGAAGAGCGTCCTGTTATTTTGTTGCTTGGGCAGCAATTCAACGACCAACCGATTTGGACGCAGATTTCAAGTCGCCTTGGACTTGGGGCTATGGATTCTGAGAGCCTGTTGCAGGCGCTCGCTGCGGCGTCAGAAGCGATCCGAAAGCGCGGCGTAATCTTAATCGACGCGATTAATGAGGGCGCTGGCCCAAAAATTTGGAGAAACGAGATCGCCCCATTTCTAGCACAGGTTCAACGCTATCCCAGCTTGGCGTGTTTTGTGTCGTGCCGCTCCGAATACGTGCCTTACTCAATTCCGAATGGCGTGCTTTCAAGTGTTCCTCGTTTCGAGATCAGAGGATTCGAAACGCAGAAAGAACAACTTGAAGCGGCCGAAGTTTACATGGATAAACGTGGCATATCGCGGCCAGGTGTTCCATGGCTCGCCCCTGAGTTTGTGAATCCTTTGTTTCTGCGCAGCGCCTGCCTAGCGCTGGCGCGAGAAGGAAAATCCGAGTTTCCGCGCGGGCTCACTGGTACAAAGGCAATCCTAGCATTCTACGTCAAGAGCGTGGGTCGTAATCTCGGAGCGGGAAGAGATGGCACCGATGAGTTAGTGCCTGGTACCGCAAAGGCATTGCGCGCGCTCACAACTAAGATGGCAACCAAGCGCAAGGACTACGTTTCCAAGTGTGAGTCCTTGGAGGTGACGAATGGAGCGTTTGCGGACTATCCGGCACCTCAGGGAATGAATTGGCTAGACGTTCTTCATCGTAGCGGCCTGCTGCGGTATGATCCCAGTCCTGAAGTTGGCGGCGACGCCTTAGTAATTCCGGATGACGTCGTTCGGTTTAGCTTTCAACGTTTTCAAGATCACCTTATCGCCGAAGTGTTGCTTTCTGAGACTACCAATCCGGTAGCCGCGTTAAAAAATGGCGGAACGCTGGGCTTCATTCACGCGGAGGGGAATATTAACTGGGAATGGCAGGGGCTCGTTGAGGCTCTGTCGATCCAGTTGCCAGAGAGGTTCGGAATAGAGTTAGTTGATGCGTTACCGGAAGGTGCACCAAAGTGGTGGAGAATTTGGCAGATACCTGACGCATTCACTGAGAGCATTCGATGGCGGGACAAGAAGGCATTCAATAAACGGACGCTCGAACTATTCAACTTGCTGCCTCGGGCCAATTTAGATCGGTTGTCAATCCTCATCGAGCTTTCGGCATCGGTAGATCATCCTTGGAATGCTGACTTTCTTCATGACAGTCTGCTCAAGCGAGGCCTCATTCGTAGAGATCAAACTTGGACGAACGAAATTAGCAATTCCGACGCCGCAGAAGACAGCATCATTGGTAGACTTATTGATTGGTGTCTGGTGGGGCAAAGCGTGTCGTCCCATCGTGATACACGGCGTCTCTGCGCAATAACCTTATGCTGGCTTCTGTGTTCCACAAATCGATACATTCGTGACAAGGCAACCAAGGCTCTTAGCTCGATCTTTCTGACCCAGGATGACGTGTTTCCCGAGCTCGTGCAAATGTTTGAAGAGGCAGACGATTTGTATCTCCACGAACGCCTCATCGCTGCCGCTTATGGCGCTTGCTGTATCGACCCGTCAGCACAACGCTTGAAAAATTATGCCGCTGCGATCTTCAAGTCCGTCTTCAAGACAAGGCCCCCTCGCTCGATATTGTTACGCGATTATGCTCGGGGAATCATTGAGCTTTGCACCAAGAAGGCTACGCTGCCACCGAGCATAAATCTCAAGAAATGTCTGCCTCCTTATCAGTCACCTGTTCCCAATTTGCGGGTAACGGAAGCTCAAGTGAAACGCGCTGCTAAACGTGCGGGCGATGAAACAATTCTGCATTCGTGTAGCAGCGGGCTAATGGGTGACTTTGGAAGTTATGAGATCACGCCGCGTACCGGGCGTTTCACCGCAGTTCAACTGACAAAGTCTCAGCCAGTAACAAGTCGCGAAAAATCTGATCAATTCGAAGCCGAAGTAGTTGCAGGCGATCCAGAAAGGATGTCACGTTACAAAACTTTAAGGGACGCTGCTCATCTACCGCTTATGAGATCGCTCATTCGCGAAGAAAAGACGAAGGTAAGCCAGGCTGAACTAACTGCATGGGCCGAGAGAATTGTGTCGGCGGAGCAACGATTTCTAGCCCTCCTATCAAACGGGGAATCACAACGATACAAAACTGATGCTGCTCCTTATCTGGGAATTAGAGGAAAGGCGAAACCAAAGGAGCCGCCGGAAGTCGATCTGCCAGGGGCAATGCGTTGGGTGGCAAAGACAGCGTATGAGATCGGATGGACGAAAGAACGGTTCCCGCATGACACCTCTCGAAGTTTCGATTATTCTCGCGATCGCCCGCGCATCGAACGAATCGGAAAGAAGTATCAGTGGATCGCACTAGACGATCTACTGTGTCGCCTAGCAGACAATTATTGGATTGGCAGCGATTGGGGAACGCCCGCCAAGGCCTACAATAATCCTTTAGATATCGGATTTGAGCGTGATATCGATCCGACAATTCTTTCGCCCGCAGCGAGCCCGGGTCTAACAATTACTGCCGATATCGGATGGGGTTCCGCGCCACTCATTGCCATCGGCGAAACAGCAGAGAGAGATCTTTCCGCTTGGCCGCTAAAAGGGAACCGAGTCAAATCACTTCCTTCCCTCATCAGAAAAAGTGACGGCGAGGGAAAGAAGTGGGCCGTGCTCTATGAGCACAGGAGCGCTAAGACCAAATATGAGGATAAGCAGCCTAGAGAACACGGCTTGAGGTTACAGGAATGGTATTTTCTGATGTGCGTATTTGTTTCAAAAATGGATCGTGAAAAGCTTGTGGACGCGTTAAAGGCCAAGAAGCACATCGATGTCACGCAATGGGACCCCCACGAATATACGGATGGGCCGTTTTTACGCGAAGCTCCATGGCGGGACACATGGTCGCAGCAACAGTGGTGGACAGATGTTTCGGAGGCACCTGATGGACTAAAAATTGCATTTCCCGTTTTCGAGTATCATTGGGAATCGCATCTAGACTCCTCCATGCCAAAGGGTGCACGAGCCAGGGTGCCAGCCCCTTGGTTAGTGACTGCACTGGAACTGAAACCGGACAGCGACGATGCAAATGTGTGGCACGGTCCACAAGGCTCCATTTCCTTCATACATGCCGATCTTGATGAGGGCACATCAGTACTTCTGAGAGAAGACCTGCTAGATCAGTTAATGCAGAACAACAATTTGGCCTGCGTTTGGCTTTTCGTCGGGGAGAGAGGCGCGTGGCCAGGTGGAAGTAACAAAAAGGCGACTTGGCGGCGCAGCGAAGGTTTGTGCTGGCTAGATCGGAAAAATCCAACCTGTGCCTATTGGCAAAGGGATAACGGAAATAGAAAGGCTCAGCGCGCCCCGCGCGCTGGGAGAGGGAGTCGCCAGCGCTACCTTAGCCGCTCCAAAATACTGACGTAATTGGCCACCGCGGTGCCGCCCATGTTGAAAATGCCGCCGAGCTTGGCGTCCTTGATCTGCATGTCGCCGGCGGTGCCTGCGAGCTGCATCGATGTGAGCGCATGCATCGACACGCCGGTGGCGCCGATCGGATGGCCCTTGGCTTTCAACCCGCCGGACGGATTGATCGGCAGCGCGCCGTCCTTGGCGACGACGCCCTCGGCGATGGCGCGTGCGCCTTGGCCTTCGGGCACCAGCCCCATCGCCTCGTATTCGATCAGTTCGGCGATGGTGAAGCAGTCGTGCACCTCGGCGAAGGAGAGGTCTTTGAGCCCGATGCCGGCCTGATGCAGCGCGCGCTGCCAGGCGAGCGCGCAGCCCTCGAACTTGAGCACGTCGCGCCGCGACATCGGCAAAAAGTCCTGCACGTGCGCCGCGGCGCGGAACACGATCGCCTTGTCGAGCTTGAGCGCGGTCTCGACGTCGGCGAGCACGAGCGCCGCGGCGCCGTCGGAGACCAGCGAGCAGTCGGTGCGCTTGAGCGGGCCGGCGACCAGCGGGTTCTTGTCGCTTTCGGCGCGGCAGAATTCGTAGCCGAGGTCTTTTCTGATCTGAGCGTAGGGATTGCCGACGCCGTTCTTGTGGTTCTTGGCGGCGATGCGCGCCAGCGCATCCGACTGGTCGCCCCAGCGCTGAAAATAAAGTCCGGCGATTTTACCGAAAATGCCGGCGAAGCCGCCGTCGATATCGGCTTCCTCGCGCACATAGGCGGCTTTGAGGAGATTGCGGCCGATGTCCGCGGGCGGCGTCGCCGTCATCTGCTCGACGCCGACCACCAGCACGATTCGTGCAGAGCCTGCCGCGATCGCCTTCAGACCTTGATGCACCGCGGCGGAACCGGTGGCGCATGCATTCTCGACCCGCGTCGCGCGCTTAAACCGCAGATCGGGCGAGGCTTGCAGGACCAGCGAGGCGGTAAAATCCTGCGCCGAAAAGCCGGCGTTGAAATGGCCGAGCACGATTTCGTCGACGTCCTTCGCCGCAATCCCGGCGTCCGCGAGCGCCTCGCTGGCGACCCGCACGACGAGGCTCTCGACCGTTTCGCCGTTAAGCTTGCCGAACGGCGTATGGGCCCAACCCACGATGCAGGCGGTCATAATTCCCCCCGAGGTTCTACAATGCCGAACTTTCGTCGCTTTTCATTGGCTTAGGAACGATTGCGATTCACGCTGCCTTAGGATAGCGCTATTCGTCTTTGCCTTCGAGGCCGGCTTGGGGTTACATAGTTATGCGCCCAAGCTTCGTGAATACGTTGCGTGAACGCCTGTTCAACGTTGCGTGAAACCTTCGCGGCCCCGATAGACCTTGAAATGGGCCCGACTAACCGAACGGACCGCGACACGTGCCTTGCATGAATTTTTTCCGGGCGCCGCTCTTCGGCATTGTCCTGAGTTCCGTTGCGGTCGGGGCGGCCGCTCTCGCTGCGGTCGGATCGGCAAGTCCCGCCCGAGCCGAATCGACTATTCTTGTCGACGCCAATTCCGGAAAGGTGCTGCGCGCCAACAACGCGGCCTATCCGTGGCATCCCGCTTCCACCACCAAGCTGATGACGCTCTACTTGACGCTGAGCGCGCTGCGCGACCAGCGCATCACGCCCGACACGTTGTTCACGGTGTCGACCAATGCGGCGTTGCAATCGCCCACCAAGATGGGCTTTCCGCCCGGCACGCAGGTCACGGTCGACAACGCGATCAAGATGATGATGGTGAAGTCGGCGAACGACATGGCGGTTATGCTCGCCGAAGGACTTGGCGGCACGGTCGACCAATTTGCGCAGGAGATGACCGACACCGCGCATCGCCTGGGCATGACCGAAACCAACTATGTCAATCCCAACGGTCTGCCCGACGACAATCAAATTACTTCGGCGCGCGATCTCGCCATTCTCGCCCGCGCGCTGCTCCACGATTTTCCGCAATACGATTCTTATTGGCACATTCCGGCGATCAAATATGGCCGGCGCATCGTCCGCAATTACAATCCTTTGCTCGGCCGTTATCCCGGCGCCGACGGCATGAAGACGGGTTTTGTCTGCGCTTCGGGGTTTAATCTCGTCGCCACCGCGGAGCGCGACAACAAGAGGTTCATCGCCGTCGTGCTCGGCGCGCCGTCGTCCGGCGAGCGCGCGGTCAAGGCCGCGGAACTGTTGCAATACGGCTTCAATCAGGGGCCGCTGTCGTTTTTGAAGCCGTCGCTCGGCCCGGTCGAAACGCTGGCGCCGATCGATGCGGCGCCGCCCGACCTGACGGACCAAATGTGCGGCCGGCACCGCCGCCACCCGGCCACCGAGGAAGACGATCCCGACGCCGATCTCGGTAACGTCAACAGCGCCTCCGGCGATGCTCCCCCCGACAACAGTGCCGAAACCGGCCCGAAATTTTCCGTCGTGCTATCGGCGTTGCGCGCGCCGAGCCCCGGCAACCTGCTATTGGACCCGGGTCCGGTAACGCCGGTTGTCGTCTACACCGGCCCGACACGCAGCGAGGCGGAGATCGCCAAGCTCGAGGCGATGATTGCCGCCGAGCCGGTGAAGAAGCGGACCAAGCGCAAAACGGCCGCCGCCAAGTCCGGCGACCACGAGGCCGTCAAGCCGGATGACCATAAGCCGGCGAAACCCGAAGACCATAAGGCCGGCAGACCCGTCAAACGCAAGCCGGCGGCGGCAAAGCTCGACGGTAAGGCGCACGACGGCAAGGCCGCAGCCACGCCAGGAACTCGCACGCCATGGACGCCGATGTCGGCCTCCGCGCTTGCAGCGAGCCCGCCGCCCGAACTCAAAGCCGACGGTGCGGCACCGCCGCAAGCGCCGGCCAAGCCCAAGCCGGCGGTCGCGGAATTTCAACAGTAATTACGGCGCTGAACGCATGCGCACGGCGCGTGCCGACGCGGCGCACCACTGCCTTCTGCGTCGCTCGTGACGCGTATTTCCGGTATCGATTGCCGTGCTAAAACCATTGCGACACACGGGAGAAAGCATGTCCGCCAAGGTGACCATTGCCGCGCTGCAACGGATGAAGGGCGAGGGAAAGAAGAGCGTCGGCGTCGTCGCCTGGGATTATCAGCTGGCGCGCATCGCCGATCGCGCCGGCTTCGATTTCGTCTCGGTCGGCGATTCGGTCGGCGTCAATCTGTGGGGCCGGTCCGAAGTGCTCGAGGTCACGCTCGATGAGATGCTGCTGTGCTGCCAGGCGGTGCGGCGCGGGGTCGAGCGCGCGCTGGTGAGTTGCGACATGCCGTACGGCCCGGTGCAGCAGGGCATCGACAGTGCGCGCGCGGCCGCATTTCGGCTGGTCAAGGAAGGCGGCGCCGACCTGATTAAGGTCGATGCCGCGGCGGAATTTCCCGAAGTCGTGCGCGCGCTGGTCGGCGAAGGCATCCCGGTCTTCGCGCAGTTCGGGCTGACGCCGCAGACCGCCGCCAAATACGGCATTCCCTATAGCGCGCAGAATTCGCCGCAAGCGCAGGCGAGCGGTGAAGCGGCGGCCAAGCTCGTCGAGGAGGCCAAGCTCCTCGAAGCTGCGGGCGCTTGCCTCCTCGATTTCACCAATTCCGGTCCGCTCGCCGGCGCCGCCGTGGTCGCGGCGGTGAAAATCCCGGTGATCGGCGGCTTCGGCGGCGGGCCGTGGCTCGACGGCCGGGTGCGGCTCGCCCACACGGCAATAGGCTATGGCGAGAAATGGCTCGAGGCCAAAGAAAACAAGCTGCCCGACACCTATTTCAATTCCGCCAGGGCCACGCTCGAGGCTTTTACGGCGCTGATCGCCGACGCTCGCGCCGGCCGCCAAATCAAGGGCTGACCATGCCGAGCGCGATCATCGACGGCATTGCCACGCGCTACGAGGTCGTCGGCGACGGGCCGCCGCTGTTGATGTACGCGCCGGGCGGTTTCAACGCCGTGGTCGAAGCGTGGACCACCCTCGGCAGCTACGCCAAGATCAAGCTGCTCGATCATCTGCCGCAGCATTTTACCTGCATCATGTTCGATCGCCGTGAATGCGGCCAGTCCGGCGGCCGCGTTGAGCGTGTCACTTGGGCGAGTTACGTCGCGCAGGGCAGGGGACTGCTTGAGCATTTGCGGATTTCGCGCGCCCACCTCATGGGCGGCTGCATGGGCTGTTCGCCGGTCGCAGCCTTTGCCGTGGCGCATCCCGAAATGGTTGCGAGCATGGTTCTGTATTGGCCGGTCGGCGGCGCCAAATATCGCATGTCGAGCCACCGGCGCTTTGCCGACCATCTCAACTTTGTTCGCAGCGAGGGCCTCGGCGGCGTCGTCGCGTTGGTGCGCAAAGAGGGCAAGCCGTTCGGCGCCGATCCGCGCGGCGGGCCGTGGGCTTCGGTCATCAAGCGCGGTGACGCATTCGCCTCCGGCTATGTCGGGCAAAATCCGCAAGACTACGTGCGAATTTGCGAGGACATGCGCGACGCGCTGTTCGACCGCGATACCGCGCCCGGCGCCGAGCCTGAGGATCTGATGCGCACCGAGATCCCGGCTTTGATCGTGCCCGGTCACGATGCCGCGCACGCGACCTCGGCGGCGCGCTATCTCGAAGAATGCCTGCCGCGCGCGCAATATTGGGACGTGGCGGTGGAAGCGCAGAACGAAGCCGCGACGAATGCGCGCGTCTTGGAATTTTTGCAGAATAGCCGCGCCTAGAGCATGATCCCGAAAAGTGGAGGCCGGTTTTCGGATAAGATCATGCTCAACTCAACTACCTAGACTCTGATCCGATTCAATTGAATCGGATCAGAGTCTAGGCGGTGCTGCGCCATGGTCGACTATTATTCGGTGTTGCTGCGCGCGGTGACCGTGCCCGGCGCGGGCGAAGCACAGTGGCGCCGCGGCATTTATGACCGGGCGCGGCGCATGCTGGCGAGCCGACTGCGCACGCTGCGGCCGGCGCCGCCGGCGGCGGAGATCGCCGCCGAGCAATCGGCGCTGCAAGCGGCCATCGATCGCATCGAGGCGGAGCTGTCGTGGGCCGAGCATGGCGCGATCGCGCCCGACGCGCGAACGCACGATCGATTTGGCGACATCGGCAGCGAACCATGGACCGCGCGCGAACAAGGACTGATCGCAACGCCGTCGCGATGGAGCCGGCCGGCCTGGTTCGTCGCCGCCGTCATCGCCGCGGCGCTCGGCGCCGGCGGCTACGTCACTTGGGTCGAGACGGGGCAAAAATCCGTGCCGCCGCCAAGCAAAGCCGAAGCGCAAAATAATTCGCCGCCGATCCGCACAGCCAGCACCGCGCCGAACGGCGAGCTTGCGCCTGGCGTCGACGGCGGCAATGCCGATGCCGACATGCCTTATGTGTTTCGTCGTCAGCCGACCTTTTTTCGCACGTTGCAACCGGTCGGCGCGATCATCGTCGATAAGCCGCAGCACTTTCTCTATTTTATAGAGGCCAACAATGTCGCGCTGCGCTATGGCATCGCGGTCGGCCGGCAATGCGCCGCGCTGGTGGGACTGCGGCATATCGCGAGCATGGCGGAATGGCCGCCCTGGCAGCCGCCGCCCGATCTGCTCAAGCGCAGTCCAGCCATCGTGCCGGGCGGCCCGGGCAATCCGCTCGGCGCGCGCTTGTTGCAGCTCGACGACGGCACGTCGGGGATTCACGGCACCAACGCACCGAAGACCATCGGCAACGCCGTCACCTTCGGCTGCATCCGCCTGGTCAACGACGACATCGTCGATCTGTATAACCGCGTGAAAGTCTCCACATCGGTTGTGGTCTATTAGAATAGCAACGGACCGTTTGGTCGAGCGCTGGCTGCGGCGTCGCAAGCGGTTGACCGCGTTGTTCGAACGGATAGCATCACGCCGGCGCGAGAAATCGCGACCAACGACGCCGAATTGCATCGGGACGGAAGCATGCCAAGCGAGGGGGATCGTCACACCGATTGCGAGCATATATTCTTTCTCGGGATCATTCTGATCTTCCTGGTGTGGTATCTTTGGACGGCGACCGTTGCGTCGCCGACTTTCAGCAATCTCATTCTTATCGCTCCGGTCGGAGCGGTCGCCGGCCTGCTCGCTCTGTATGTCGGAGCGGCGGAAATCTTCGGGCATGACGCGGCCATGAAGGCTACGGCAATCGGCCAAGGAGCCGCCGCGGAAGCCGCGCCGTCGCGCTTTCGCGCCGGCTCGCTCACGACGATTGGGCTGTTGATGGCGTTGTTCGGGCTGTTCGTGGCGGCTATCCCCTATGCCGGGTTCGATGTCGCGACGTTCTTCTTCATTCTCGCTACGCTTTGGCTGCTCGGTGAGCGCCGCGTGCTATTTTCGCTGTCGCTTGCGCTCGGCATGGCGGCGGCGCTGAGCATTGCGGCACTGACCTTGCTGACGTTTCCGATGCCGCTGGCGATCGCCCGCTCGCTGTGGAGAGCGTTGTGATCGACTGGCAAGCGCTGCTGTCGGCGTTCCATATTCTGGGAAGCTCCTATAGCGCGTGGTTGCTGACGATTCCGGGCATCGCGCTCGGCATGCTCGGCGGCGCGATCCCCGGGGTTTCTTCGGCACTGATTTTGGCGATCGTGCTGCCGGCGACGCTGTGGATGAGCTTGCTTTCGGCGCTGATCTTCATGACGGCGATCTACACCGGGGCGGCGTTCGGGGTCGCCATCCCTGCGATCCTGATGGGCGTTCCCGGTTCGCCGGCCGCGGTGGCGACCTCGTTCGACGGCTACCCGATGACGCAGCGCGGCGAGCACAATCTCGCGCTGGGACTGGCGCTCGCCGCGTCGACGCTCGGACATATGGGAGCTTATCTGATCCTGTTTCTGGGCATCGGCGTGATTTCGCACGCCGTGCTCAAGCTCGGACCCCTCGAAATGCTGCTCCTGATGCTGTGGGGGCTTTCGCTGATTGCGGCGCTGCGCGGACGCTACGTGTCGCGCAGCCTGCTGTCGGGGCTGATCGGCATATTGATCGCCACCATCGGGCTTAGTCCGCGCGATGTGATCCGCGGCACCTTCGATCTGCCGGAATTGCTCGACGGCGTGCCCATCGTGCCGGCGATGATCGGCCTGTTCGCCGCGAGCGAGCTCTTCAATCTCGCCGGCGCCAGCTATCTGGTGCAGCGCTCCGATTTGCGCAATGTCAGCGTCCGCGAAATTGCGCGCGGCATGCTGCAAGCGCTGCACCACCCGGTCGTCATTTTGCGCGGCCTGATCATCGGCGCCACCATCGGCGGGCTGCCCGGCGTGGGCGCCGCGGTGTGTAATCTCGTCTCCTATGCCGAAACCAGGCGCGGCGACAAACATCCCGAGACATTCGGTAAAGGCAATCCCAAAGGGGTGATCGCGGCGGAAGCCGGCAACGCCAGTTCGGAAGCGGGTTCCATGGCGACCTTGCTGGCCCTCGGCATCCCCGGCGGCGCCTCTTCGGCGGTGATGCTTGCGGCGCTGTCGCTGCACGACGTGACCAGCGGTCCGCAATTCCTCGATGCGTCCAAGGACATCGTTTACGCCATCATCCTCAATAACTTCGTCCAGGGCGCGATCATGTTGGTGCTCGGTCTCGGATTGATCGGGATCATGGCCAATGTCATCCGCATTCCCGTGCGTGTGCTCATTCCCGTCATCCTGGCCTTGGCCACGTTCGGCTCCTACGGCCTGTCCGGCAACATGGCCGGACCGGCCACCATGGTCGTTTTCGGCCTTATCGGCTGGTTCATGCAGCGCCACGACTACTCGGTGCCGGCCTGCGTCGTCGGACTGATCCTCGGCGGCAAGGTCGAGAACGCCTTGCTGCAGACCTACCAGATCTCAGGCGGCGGCCAGCTCGGCTATTTTGCCGGCCGGCCGATCGCATTGGTGCTGCTCGTGCTGCTGTTATTTTCATTGTTCAGCCGGCCGATCGTGCAATGGTGGCGTGCGCGCAAGCCGACGCTCGGCGCTGTCCCGCAGGAAAACGCAGTCAAGTCCAGTTGAGGAAATGCCCATGCCAAGGACGACATACAATCCCGCCGAAGAAACCAAAGCCGCGCGCCTGATTGCGCGCCGGCCGTTTTTGTCGATGCTGGCGGGCGCGGCAGCGGCAGGGAAATTTCTGACGCGTCAAGCCGCCGCGGCGTCGTGGCCGGATGAACCGATCACTATCGTGGTGAGCACCAAGGCGGGCGGCGCTTCGACATGATGGCGCGCAATCTCGCACCGGCGCTCAGCAAGGAATTGGGCGTCCCCGTCAACGTCCTCGACAAGGAGGGCGGGGCGATGGTGATCGGCACGCGGTATTTCCTGAGCCAGCCGCACGACGGCAACACGCTCCTGGTATCGGGGCCGGCGCCCTACTGGTATGCCGACATCAATAAATTTCATGCCGGCTACGATCTGAAAGATTTCGATATCTTGAACATTCAATGGACCGACAAAACCGGAGTCTTCGTTCCCAAGGGTGGCAAATACCAATCGTTCAAGGACATCATCGACGCCATCAAGGCGCACCCCGGCGAAGTCAGCTGCGGCGTGGTGCGAGATTCCGGCGAATTCTTCAACGCCGGGATCCTGATGAATGCGCTCAAGCTGCCGCTCTCGGCGATCCGGCTGGTCACCTACGAGGCCAGCGCGCCGCTGCGCACGGCGGTCGCCGGCGGTCAGTTGGACTTCGCATTGGTATCGCTTGAGGCAAGCTTGAGCATGCTCAGCCTCATCAATGCCGTCGCCATTTTCAACGACGTGCCGATCCCGGAGCTGCCCGATACGCCGACGGCCAATGCGGTCCTCAAAGCCGAAGGCATCGCCGCGACATTCGTGCCGAGCTCGATGCGGGCGCTGATCACCTATGCCGATTTGCAGGAAAAATATCCCGACCGCTATGCGAGGCTGCGGGGCGCCTATGAGAAAGTCCTGCACGACCCGGAATTCCTCGCCAAGGCAAAAAAGCAAGGCGTCGGCACCGACTGGCTCGGATCGGAACAATCGCTTAAGCAAATCAAGGCCGCTTATGCGATCTTCGATCAATATAAAGGTCTGTTGAATCAATAATCCGGTGGCGCGGTTCCACCGCAACCGCGCGCACTGCCGGCGCGAGAGGATCGCCGTCTAGGCCGACAGCCACGGATACGCTTTTGCCTGGCCTTCCTCGAAACGCCGGATGGCGGCGGCATATTCCTGGGTATGGGCGATCTCGTCCAAGCCGCGCAATAAGCGCTTCTTGCTCAACGGCTCGATTTCGAATCGGTAGAGCTTGCCGTCAGGTCCGGTGACCGCCTGATTAGGCAAATCGACGGTCAGATGCGCGCCACGCCGCTCCTGCAGCTGGCGCATCAGCGTGTCCACGGTCGCCGCCGGCAGCCGGACCGGCAGCAAGCCGTTCTTGAGCGAATTGCTGAAGAAAATGTCGCCGAAATTCGGCGCGATGACGGAGCGTATGCCGAACGTCATCAAGCCGAACACGGCGGTTTCGCGCGAGGAGCCGACGCCGAAATTGCGGCCGGCGACCGCGATCACCGCGTGCCGGTAAGGCTCCTGATTGAGGATATAGTCGGACTTTTCCGAGCCGTCGGCATTGAAGCGCCGGTCGTGCAGCAAAATCTGCGCGAAACGCGGACCGCGCGGCACTTTGTTGAAGCGGGTCGGGCAGATCTGGTTGGTGTCGATATTTGCTTCGGCAAGCGGGACGGCGATACCGGACAAGACTGAAAACGATTCCATGGTGCTACTTCCTCGCTCCGAATTCGCGGACATCGACCAGATGACCGCGCAGTGCCGCGGCGGCGGCCATGGCCGGGCTCATCAGGTGGGTGCGCCCGCCCGGGCCCTGGCGGCCCTGGAAATTCCGGTTCGACGTCGAGCCGCAGCGCTCGCCGGGCTTTAATTGATCGCCGTTGAGCGCGGTGCAGAGCGAACAGCCGGCGTCGCGCCATTCGAAACCGGCGTCGATCAAAATGCGATCGAGGCCCTCGGCTTCGGCTTGGCGTTTCACGCTCTCCGAGCCCGGCACCACCCAGGCCGGAATGACTGCGTGGCCGAGCTTGGCCACGGCTGCCGCGGCGCGAATATCGTCGATCCGGCTGTTGGTGCACGAGCCGATGAAGACGCGATCGACGGCAATGTCGGTGAGCGGCATGCCCGGCCGCAGATCCATATAGGCCAGCGCCTTGTCGTACTCGATACGCTGCTCGGCATCCTGCAGCTGTGCGGGATCGGGGACGCGATCGGTGATCGGCAACGCTTGCTCCGGATTGGTTCCCCACGTCACCATCGGGACGACACGGGCGGCGTCGAGCTCGACTTCCTTGCTGAACTTCGCCCCTGTGTCGGACGGCAGCGTGCGCCAATATTGCAACGCCTCGTCCCAGGCTTTGCCCTTCGGCACGAACGGACGGTCGGCAAGAAAGTGATAGGTCGTGTCGTCCGGCGCGATCAGGCCGGCCTTGCCGCCGGCCTCGATCGACATGTTGCAGATCGTCATCCGCTCGTTCATCGACATCCGCGCGATGGTCGAGCCTGAATATTCGATCGCATAACCGATGGCGCCGCCGATGCCGATTTTGGCGATGACGGCGAGAATGATGTCCTTGGCGGTGACGCCGAAGCCGAGCGCGCCGTCGATCTTGATGCGCAGCGTGCCGGGGCGGCGCTGCCAGATCGTCTGCGTCGCCACCACATGGGTCGTTTCCGACGACCCGATGCCGAACGATAGGTTGCCGAATGCGCCATGCGTCGAAGTGTGCGAGTCGGCGCCGACCAGCACGATGCCCGGCTGACTGAGGCCGAGCTCGGGACCGGCGACATGAAGGATGCCCTGCCGCGCGTCGCCCCAGCCGAACCTGGAAATTTTGTATTCGTCGGTGTTGCTGATCAAAAGCTCGACCATGTTGCGGATGTCGGCATCGGGAATGCTGGTGACGCCGCGCGCCCGGGCTTGCGGATCGGTCGGGATATAGTGATCGGAAAATGCAAAGACCTTTTCGGGATGCGCCACCGGCAGGCCGCGCTCGTGCAGGGTATCGAAAGTGTGCCGTGAGCCTTCGTGGATGAGACAGCGATCGACGTAGAGCAGCGTCTCGTCGTCCTCCTGCGCCACGACGTGGCTGTCCCATACTTTGTCGAAAAGCGTCTTCATATTCTCGTTCTCCAATGCGTATGGGCTTCGCAGCGGGCTCCCGAGCGCGCTCCGCTAGTCGAGGCGAAATCCCTTGCGGCGCACGAAGGCGCCGAAATCCGTGCGTGTCGGCTCGGCATATTGCCGGGCCTTGTCTTCGGACCAGCCGTAGGGCTGCACCTGCCCCCAACGCTCGACATTACGTTGGCGCCGGTACGGCCGCAACGCGGCGCGGCGCCGATCATAGGCGTCGATTGCGCCGGCGAGGTCGCGCTCGCGGTAGCCGTTTTCAACCAGCGTGGTGTCGAGCGAGAGCCGCGGCGTGATCTCGCCCGACTGCGCCGGCCAGCCGACACACAGGCCCGCGACCGGAATGACCCGGGACGGCAGATGCAGCGCATCGCTGACAACTTGGGGATGATCGCGGATCGCGCTGATCGGACAGCAGCCGAGCCCGACCGCCGCGGCCGCACGGATGAACGTCGACAACACGATGGCCGCGTCCACGGCGGCATTGAAGAACTGATCGAGGTGATCGTTGGGAAACGGCTTGTCCCGCATTTTGCAAAGCTTTGGCAGCCGCTCGCCGTTCGCGGTGAAGACCAGGAACGCCGGTGCGTCGAGGATCCACGGCATGTCCAGTATCGTCGCGACGATTGCTTTTTTGATCGCTGCGTCGCTGACGACGACGATATCGCATTGCTGCAGGTCGCTTTTGGACGGCGCCGACAGCGCGCAGGCGCAAAGCAGCCTTAACAGGTCGGGTTCGATTGCGCGGCGCGCGTAGCGCCGATGCGATCGATAGCCTGCGATTTTTGCAAGCTCGTCCAGTCCCGGCAGGCCGGCATCGATTGCGAATGTTTCGCCGAAGCGCTCAAACAGCGCCGTGCGGATCGAGCTCACGACCTCGTTATTCGCCATGGACGCTATTCGGCGCTGGCTATTTGGCACTGCGATCGAGAAGCTCGATCGACACGCCCTCCGGCGCACGGATGAAGCAGACGCGCACGCCCGGCCGAACGGTGGTCGGCTCGCGGGTGAACTCGACGCCTTTCTTCTTGAGATCGGCGGCAATCGCGTCGATGCCGCTGACCGAAAGGCCGAAATGATCGAGCCCGCGATACGGTATGGCCGGCGCGGCGTTGGTGCCGTCGCCGTCGGCCACCGGAGCGATGAAGATGTTGGCGCCGCCGAGTTTCAGATCGATGCGCGGCTTGCCTTGCTGCATGCTGCGCAGCACCTCGGCGCCGAGCATTTTCTCGAACCATTGCGCCATCGCCTCGGGATTGGCGGTGCGCAGGTGAATGTGGTCCCATGTGTAGGCGGTCATCTGACGCGTTCTCCCTGTTACCCTTGGGGTGTTCGACGTTAAGACATGTCGGCAAGAGTGCCAACGCCATTTTGGCGCCGGCGCCCTGTTCGGTGCCACGACCGCGGCGGCAGAATCTTCAATGGCGCGCCGGTTTGCTGTCCGGCGCAGCCGGTGCAGGGGCGGTTTGAGCGTTCGGCGGCGGCAGCCAAGCGGCCTTGCCAATCTCTGCCTTTAGCATCTGTAAAATGCGTTGCAGCTCGGCCCGGGCAACGACGCCCGCCGCGCCTTCGTCGCTCGGTCCGCGCAGCTCCAAGCGAAAGCCGTTGGCGTGTTGCGATATCGTCAACCGATCGGCAAGTTCCGCCGCCGCGGCCGCAGTCGAGGTCAGGACATCGCTCGGCGTGTTCGACATTGCAGCCGCGGTCTTGGCGATGGCGGCGTCTCGTTCGAACGCGACCATCTCGCCGCGCAGCTCTGCCGGTGCGCGTTGCGCGAGATCGGAGTTGCTGGCAATGTATTGCGTCGTGCGTTCGAGGACCGCCAGCGCCAGCCGTCGCGTCAGCCAGCACGCCCAGGCATCGGGATTGCCGGCATTGATGGCGGTCAGGATGCGGTCCTCCCGCGGCACATAGACAAACGTAATGGTTCTCAGCATCCGCGGCATTGGGCGAACTCCGCTTACAGTGTTGCCATGCGCACCGGCGCCGCGGTGACTTTTTGCAACGCCTCGATCGTCAGGCCCGGCGCCAATTCGCGCACCATAAAACCCTCGTCGGTGACATCGAGCACCGCGAGATTGGTGTAGACGCGCTTGACCGCGCCAAGCGCGGTCAGCGGATAAGTACAGCGGCGCACCAGCCGGCTGTCTCCCGATTTGGTCAAGTGTTCCATCAACACCCAAAGCTGGCGGGCGCCGGCGGCGAGGTCCATGGCGCCGCCGACCGCCGGCGCGGTATCGCTGTCGGAGGTCGCCCAATTGGCGATATCGCCGTTCTCGGCGACCTGAAACGCGCCAAGCACGCACAGATCGAGATGGCCGCCGCGAATGAGCGCAAAACTGTCGCAGTGATGCATGTAGGAGCCGCCGGTGCGCAGCGTGACATATTGCTTGCCGGCATTGATCAACCAGCGGTTGATCTTGTCCGGCGCCGGCGCCGGACCCATGCCGAGCACGCCGTTCTCGGAATGGAAAATAACTTCGCGCTCCGGCGGCACGTAGTCGGCGATTTGCAGCGGCGCGCCGATGCCGAGGTTGACGTACCAGCCTTCGGGAATGTCGCGGGCAACGCGCGCGGCCATCGCGCTACGCGTCAAAGGCTTGCAGCTGTCGAGAACGTTCACGGTTCTTCTTTCACGTCACGATGGGTTCGCCGTAGGGCACATGGAGCACGCGATTGACGTAAATGCCGGGGGTGACGATGTTCTCCGGATCGAGCGCGCCGAGCTCAACGATGTGCTGCGCCTGCGCGATGGTCAACTGGGCCGCCGTCGCCATCACCGGATTGAAGTTTCGGGCCGAGGACCGATAGGTGAGATTGCCCCAACGGTCCGCTTTCCAGGCCTCGATCAAGGCGACGTCTCCGGCGAGCGCCTGTTCGAGCAAATATTTACGGCCGGCGATTTCGCGCTCCTCCTTGCCGGCGGCGAGCTTGGTGCCGACCGCCGTGGCGGTGAAGAACGCAGGGATGCCGGCGCCCGCCGCGCGCATGCGCTCCGACATGGTGCCCTGCGGCACGATTTCCAGCTCGATCTTGCCGGCGCGATAGACTTCCTCGAACACCACCGAGCCGGCGCTGCGCGGATAGGAACAGATGATTTTGCGCACGCGGCCAAGCTCGAGCAGCCGCGCCAGTCCGGTACGCCCCGTGCCGGCATTGTTGGAAACCACGGTCAAGTCTTTGGCGCCTTGCTCGATCAGACCGTCGATCAGCGCATTGGGCTGGCCGATCGAGCCAAAGCCGCCGAGCAGGACGACCGCGCCGTCGCGGATGCCGGCCATCGCCTCGGCCGTGGTTTGAACGATCTTGTCGATCATTGGAAGTGTTGCATTATCCGCTCGTCGCCGCGAAAGCGGGGACCGGAAAACTCCGCCGTAACGGTTATTCTTCTCCCTGGATTCCCGCATTCGCGGGAATGAGCGGAATAAATATTATCCCACCACGCGCACCCGCGCCTCATCGGCGAAGGCCGGCATCACTTCGCGGGCGAAGCGGCTCAAATTGTCGTTGGCCTTGTCGAGCACCAGGCCGCCGCCGTTGAGCAGGACATATTCGACGCCGAGCCGCCGCAGCTTTTCCAGCTTTTGCGCGATCTCATCGGGCGTGCCGTAAAGCGCGCTCTCCTCGCTCGCCTCGCGGGTGTCGGAGAACGTCATGATGCTCGCCTTGCTTTTGCCGCCGGGCGGGTTCGAGATCGCTTCCAGCCGCCGCTGCGCCTCCATGCGCCGCTCCAGTGCGGCGTCCTTGTCGGCCGGGTTCTTGGCGACGTAGAAAGCGCGCGCGACGCCGACCTCCAATGGATCGAAGACGCGGCCGCGGTCTTCCACGGCCTCTTTGAAAATGGCGATGCGCTCGGCGACCGTTTCGAAAGAGGCAAACTGGTCGAGCAACAGGTTATAGCCGCGCGCGGCAACTTGACGGATCGAGTCCGGGCTGCCGGCGCCCATCCACATCGGCGGATGCGGTTTTTGTGCCGTCGGCGGTTCGACGATGATATCCTCGAAGTTCCAATATTTGCCGTGATGCGAGAAACGCTGCTTCGAGGTCCAGGATTTTACGATCACGTCGAGCGTTTCGTTAAAGCGCGCATCGGCTTCCTCGATCGGCACGCAGAAACCGGCGAACTCGTTATGGCGGTAGCCCTTGCCGACGCCGAAATCGAGCCGGCCGCCGGAGAGAAGATCGATCGTCGCGGCCTGTTCGGCGAGCAGCACCGGATTGTGCCACGGCAGCACCAGCACCGCGGTGCCGAGCCGCAGCGTCTTGGTCTTCGCCGCGACCCAGGTGAGCAGCGCGAGACTGGCCGAAACCTGGCCGAAGCCGGTGAAATGATGCTCGACCAGAAAGGTCGAATGATAGCCGAGCGCCTCCGCTTCGATATTGTAGTCGATGAACTGCCGGTAGCCCTGGCCGGAATCCACGTCGGGTCCGCCGTGGCGGGCCGTGGCGCTGCCGAATAAACCGAACCGCATAAGGGCGCTCCCTAGTGGTCTGATTCTAACATTCGCATCCCGTTTCCGCACCCTATCATGCGAATGTTAGAATCAAAGGACCACTAGCAAGGTTTAGTTCTAGTGGAGCTTTTGGATTTGACATTCGCTTTGCG